>JGI994J12354_10004133_pt1 | contig 13185 bp, 15 predicted proteins | sample IntmicLarv3ML3BL_FD_12354 | JGI IMG/M metagenome (IMG submission 12354)
TTGAGGAAAAGGGGGGGCGAACCCGAAAGGCAGACGGCGAAAAGAAAAGTGTCCGGTGGACGGTTTTCCGGCGGCTGCGGAGGAGCGATAGCGACGACGGACGAGGACGCGAAGTCATTGACGAAGCGGACTCAGATCCCCCTCATCTCCACCACAATTCGTTCGAAAACTCCTGCGCCGCAGACATTTTCGGACATTTTTATGCCTTTTTTCTTGCCTGGATTGTCAGTTTTAGTAGATTAGCTTCTTTTGGAGGTCTTATAAAGGGAATAAAGAGGTCTTATCCCTTTATTGCCTTCATCAATTCTCATGCTCCTATCATATTTATCGCTTGTTTTAGATTGTATGCCAAATAGCTTAGTCCTATTTCTGCCCAGACTTTCTCTTTGCTGTTTCAACAAGAAGTCGATGTATCTTTCTCTTTTCAGTAACACGTCCATATTTCCTATTCCCAAAATTCATATTCCTCGAGAGTTATGGGAATAGGAGATCGCATATTTAAACTGCAATCCATCTTAAACTAAAGTGAATGACGGTTCGGCTTTGCTTGACGAGACTCCACCAAAATGTACGCCAAAACACTCATAAAAGATGTTTTATTGAATATTTTATTCATTCAATATGTTGAAATGACTTCCGAATAGAGTTTTGATTTTAGGAATATAGGAATCGTCTAATAGCCATTGGCGGCTCATGCGCTTCACCTCAATTTTATGCGAATGCTAAATTTTTATTATTATATCACGCAACTATGAAAACCTCCGTGATTAAGCTGTTTCCTCAGGGGACACGATAGGGGTTGTAGATGAGATTTCCGTTTTCAGGAGTTTATAAACACCTTCTTTTTTTTCGATTCTTTTCTGACGCGACCAAAAATCAATCGGTATGTTGACAAGTACACTTGGCATAATGTATATTAAATCGTGACAAGAAAACTTGTCAAAATGATTATAAAGCTTGGATGTGGGAATTGTGAATAAACTTGTGGAAAATAACGAAAATAGAAAAGCGGAAATTTTGGCGAAAAGTAAAAAAGCTAAAAAAGATGAAGGTATGGAAAATGCTGATTATCGAGGGAGCAAAATTGGAGTCTTCGTATATGCTGGCGTTGCTTTTTTTCTTATGATTTTTTCCATGCCCGACAATATGAATATTGTTAGTGCCATAGCTTCGCTTTCGTTTGCGTGGGTGGTTGGCGGAACATTTTCATACTATCGGTTCACAAAGGAGAAATTTTATTTAGTATGCGTTATTGCTTCTGCTATCGCCACAATTGCTTTTGCATTAATGGCTGTTTTACAATAAGGACATGGTGGTGTTTATGAAGTGAAAGAAAACATTGTATTGCGAAATAGACTAAAATTAGCGAGAACAGAAAAAGAGTTGTCTCAAACGGCTTTGGCTGAAATGATTGGAGTTTCAAGAAATACTATAAGCTCTATTGAAACAGGACAATTTTATCCCACAGCAAAGCTGGCACTTATTCTTTGTATTGCGTTAGACAAGAAATTTGAGGAGCTGTTTTATTTTGAATGAACAAAGAAACAGAACAATTCTATTTGAAGGGAGGGGAGAAAATTGTCAAAGACAAAAAAGATTCTTACAGTTTGTTTAGTAATTGCTGTTATCTCAACAGTAGTTACTGTCATAAACGCAATCATTAGTCCGGAAACTATGTCCATAGCTGGAGCCGCCACTACAAGCATTGTAACCGTTGCTATCTTGATTGCTCTTTTATCGTCACAAAAAAATGGCGATAAGTAAATCAATCGACTACTAAGCATTAGCCAACATAAAGCGGTGGGATATTTCAATCTATCTCGCCGCTCCTTTTCTTTGTGCGCTCGTAGGGTATAGTTTCGTTGCTTCTACTTTTCGTATTTTCAAACTCTATGTCGTTCTTCAAGTGTTCCGCAACATTCGCTTGCTTGACATAATTCGACCTGTCAGATTACGATAAATACACGAGGTGGCTGCCTATGTCAATAATTGAATTTACAACTGGATTTGGCGAAAAGCTGCGTGAGCTACGAACCAAAAAAGGTATCACACAGGAAATACTTGCCCAAAAAATGAATGTGACACGTCAAACCATCAGTGGATGGGAACGTGGGCGAAGTGAACCAGATATAGAAACACTCGTACAATTAGCTGATTTTTTTCATGTTACGACGGATGAATTACTGTCTATGGGAGGAGTGAAAATGATAACTGTTCATTATAGAAAAGGTGGAATAATCATGCTACCGTTTGTATCAATCGGGATGCTGATTGCCTTTATAGCAAATGCGCCGTGGATGGCAATATTGTCAATCGCTCTTTTTGGGTATGTTCCTGCTACTGTATTTATCTTATTGGGCAAGCGTGCAAAAATACCTAAAGGCGAAAATAGCTGACTTTCCATCTGCTGATGCCCAGCAATTGCTTTTATTATAGAAGGTTCCGGTTCAGGGAAGGTGAAAATCAGGAATCCGCCCGGCGCGAGAGTGGAGATTTGTAAAGCATGGGCGAATAGATAGGAATTATTAAAGGAAAAAAACTATTTTCAATTGAGTAAGTAAGGCTATCTCAAAACATTTTGAAAAAAGGTGGAGCGATAGTCTTTTTTTGTTTTTGATGCAAAAAATTCTGTTTCCCTTCTGAAGTCATCTTTTTAGGTTTTGTTCGCCATTCATGCCGAGTACGAAGAATCGTAAGGTGCCGGGAGTGCTGCAAATTTGGGGTTGAATTTTACAGCAAACGAGAATATGATATCCCTATAAGGAGGTTGATAGTATGCCAAACATTAAACCTGTTTCCGATTTGCGTAATTACAACGATGTTTTGAAAGCGGTTGCTGTCGGCGAGCCGGTATTCTTAACCAAAAACGGCAGAGGGCGTTATGCTCTGATTGATATTACCGATTATGAGAAAACGCAGGCTACGATTAAGCTCATGTCACAGCTTTCCGTAGGTGAAAAGGTCGGGCGAGAAAAAGGCTGGCTCACGATTGACGAGTTAGAAAAGTCTCTGGGGGTGTAGTATGGCACAGCTCCATATCTCACCCGAAGTGCTAAGCGATTTAGCAAAAATCAAAGAATATATCACCACGGAGCTTGAAAACCCTACTGCTGCGCTGAATGTAGTTTCCAAAATCACAAAAGCCATACGAGGACTTGAACGTTTTCCCGATATTGGCGCACTGCTTGCATCCATTGTAGATATGCCAACCGATTACCGATTTTTGGTGATGGGAAATTATCTATCGTTTTATCGGCATGAGGGTGATGCAATTCATGTTGTGCGCGTCCTCTACGGCAAACGAGATTATCTCAAAGTATTATTGGGAGAACTCCCAGAAGAAGCAGACAGTGAATAACTAAATATAGCCTATAAAACATCTACTCATGAGATGGACGTTTTATAGGTGCGATACCCTCGTTTGACCATGTACGGCTACGAGGGTAGGTATGGTCTAACTATACGGGTGAGGTCGGCTACCCAATGAATGGGTAGCCTCCTACTTGATTTCTTCACCGCTTCAATGCGGTCAATCGTCCGTCACTCATACCCAAGATCGTATCCGCGATAGAGGTCACTTTTTTAGAATGCGTAACAATAATTACGCATTTTCCATCGTTGTGAGAAAGAGAAGTTAAGATTTCCAAAATATCCGCTTCGGTATCCTTATCAAGATTTCCGGTTGGTTCGTCGGCAATGATGACATCGGGATTATGAGATAAAGCCCGCGCAATACCGACCCGTTGCTGCTCTCCGCCGGAAAGCTTTAATACCCGGCGGTCTGCTGTTTCCTTGTCGATACCGACCTTTTCAAGAAGCTCGTAGGCAGCTTTTTTTTTGTCCTTTTCACGACTTCCGCTGATGCTCATGGATAATACGATATTTTCAAGAGCTGTGGAGTTGGTTATGAGATTAAAGGCTTGAAAAATCACGCCGATTTCCTTGGCTCTGTATTCGTCCCTGTCGAGCTTTTTCAGGGCAACGTTCCTATAAAGAATTTCCCCGCCGGTACACATATCCAATCCGGATAGTAAAGATAACAAGGTGGATTTTCCGGACCCCGATTTTCCGACAACCGTGTAAACCTTTCCGGCTTCGAAGTCGGCGTTGACGCCCTTGAGAACGCTTTTTTTCGCACCCTCATAGGTATAGGTGACATTTTTCAGTGTTATGATGCTCATGGAAGAACCTCCTAATTTCTTTCCATCAAAATCTTGATGGGTTCGTATTTGGTGATTTTGGAAATAGCCACTAAGCCTGCGGCGGAGGCAAGAAATAAGGATATTCCTATGATTTCCAGTATGGTCAATAGGCTGAGAGAAATAGGCAGCGAATCCAAGGTGGTTAGTGAACCGGCGAGTAAGCTGCTGGCATCAGCAGAGGCGATCGCGCCTCCGGGGAATCCGCCCATTGCTTGTGCCGCTTCTACTTGACCTGCTAAAAGCATATCGCTAATAGGCTGCGCGAGGAGGGTTCCGACGACAAGACCGATACATAGACAAAAGAAGGTTATAGCAATCATCTCAAACCAAAGACCCAATGCGACCTTTCCTTTTTTCATGCCCATGGCGCGTAGGACACCGATTTCATATTTTCGCTCCCGTATGGCAATGGTGGATAATAAAAGAAGAATAATAGCACCAAGCACCAATACAATAACCATAAACGTAACGGACATACTTTTTAATCCCTCAACCGGAGCGACAATGCTGTTATAGCCGTTTTCATCGGTAGTGACCTTCAAATATTCGCTAAGTCCTTTTTCTCGTATTTGTGCTTCAAAATCCTTTAGCATGGACGGATTTTTCAAAAAATACGTAGACGTAACGGAAAATCCTGATTCTCCCTCCTCCACTGGCGCTAAGATGGTATCGGTGGTAGTAAGAATTTCATTTCTGCGGTTCGCCATAGAAACTTGAATACCGGCATATTCTTCGGTCAAATCATAATAAATACCGACCAAGGTTAGCTCATACGATATTTTTCGGTTCTTTGTGAAATCATCGTTGTGTAAGGAGGCATATAGCGTAATGGTATCACCCACGGACAGATTGTTGAGCTCGGCAAATTTCTCACTTACAAGACATTCGCTGTCGTTTTCAATCATTCTTCCGTTGCCGTCCGCGATGCCGCGGTAATCCTCACTGAAGTCAAAAAAAGCATTTTTCAAGTAAAACTGAGCGGATATCAAATCATTACTACTGCCGCCAACCGGTGACATTCCGCCGCCGCCCTCGTCTTTTCCTTTTAGATTTTCACTTGCTACGCCTATCATGATTTGCATAACATACTCTTTTATATATTCGGAATCCGAAAAAGAAAGACTTTGCTGCGCGGTTACCGAGGGGAGCTTCATCATGCCGCCGGCACTTGGCGTATTACCGCCGGCTCTGAATTTTTCAATATCAGGGGAAATACTGACTTGTGAGCCAAAGCGGGTTTTGTAATCGTCAATGATACCGCTTGTCGTGTTGTTGATCATCAGTGTAACCACCGTTGTGACAATGATAGCAAAGATAATGGCGGCAATTAATATATTTCTGCCTTTGTTGCGTACTACGTTTTTAAGCGCGTTTTTGAAAATATACATAGAATAACCTCCTGTCTTATGGTACGAAAAGCATAACAATAGGGAGGTTAAGAAACGGTTAAGATGATTCACTTCATGAGAAATGGGTACCGCCCGGAAGCGACGGAATCGAGGATGGCGTGATGATGATTTTTGTACCTGTTTCCGGCTGACTGGAAACAATGATTTCCATACCATGCTTATCAAATATATGCTTAGCGATACTAAGTCCGAGTCCGTTGCCGCCGAGCTGGCGTGAACGGGATTTATCCACGCAGTAAAACGGGTCGAAAATTTGCGGAATACTAACCGCCGGTATTCCGATGCCGGTATCCTCAATGGTGATGGTGTCATCAGAAGATATGATTTTAATTTCACCGTTTTCCTTGTTATATTTTACGGCATTTTGCACGATGTTGAAAAATGCCCGTTCTAATAAATTTTTATCGCCGTTTATAATGGTGCTGCCTTCTACGGTGGCGGCTATGTTTTTTTCACGAATATGTGCCGATAAATCGGTTACTATTTTCTCGAAAAGAAGGTCGGTTTTTATATTTTCAAAGCTGCCTTCGTCCAATTCCGAATTGAAATGAAGAAGCTCCTGCACTAACACAGTCAGTCTTTCCGTGTTTTCCTTTGTAATACGAATGACTTCCTCGTAGTCCTTGATATTCGGCGTGTCGTCCATCTGCATGACTTCGATATTTGTCAGTATATTGGCAAGCGGCGTTTTCAGCTCATGTGCGGCATTGGCGGCGAATAGTTTTTTGCCGTAAAATGCGTGGTCAAGCTTTTCGAGCATATGGTTAAAGGATTCGGTCAGCATAGCAACCTCGTCATGACTGGAGGGTAAAGCAATTTGCTCACTGAGATTATTCTCGTCAATCTTAGCCATTTTATGGGTAAAGATTTTTAATGACTGTAAGGATTTTCCAGCAAGAATATACGACAACGCCGTGCCGATAAGAACAACACCGACCGCCGCAGCAATGCTTTGTGCTTTGAAGGTATTGAGAGAACCGATATAAAGCTCTCCGGCGATATCGACATTGGTAATCTCATCCATACGCCTTGCGCCGCTATTTTCTATTTCACTTTCGCTTATAGGCTTTCTCCCGATGACAGACACAATAGGCTCATAAAAAACCTCGGTATTCAAGATAGAAATAACGGTAAGACACGCACACATAAGAGAAAGCGTGATCGCGGTAAGAAGTGTGATTTTTATCCGGAGTGACAGCTTATTCCACATAGTAACCCTGCCCCTTTGCGTTTTTTATAAGGTTGTCCGGCAGTTTTTTTCGCATGGCATTGATATGAACCTTGAAAGCATTGGTAAAGCTGTCGGCATCACTTTCCCAAACGGCTTCAATCAGCTCTTCTCCGCCTATCATTCTGCCTTTATTTAGTAAAAGATACTCGAAAATGCCATATTCCTTTTTGGTAAGCGGTATTTCGAGGTCATTATGGAAAACTTTTTTTAATGCCATATTTAGCTTGACCTCGCCGCAGAAGAGGACGGTGGGGGCGGTTCTGAAGGTGCGCCGAAGTAAGGCTCGTACCCTTGCTTCCAATTCACTAAAATGAAAAGGCTTCGAAAGATAGTCATTTGCGCCCTTATCAAGCCCGCTTATTTTGTCATGCACTTCGTTTCTTGCCGAAAGAATCAAAACGGGGATATCCGTATTATCCTTTCGGATTTCCTGAAGCACCTCGAAGCCATCCAGTTTCGGCAAATTCAAATCCAAAATAATGAGATTGTACGAATGGCTGTAATAAAGCTCCAATGCCGCTTCTCCGTCTCCGGCGGCGTCAATGGTATAGCCCATTTTACGAAAACCTTTTATAAGAGCATTTTGCAAGGATGGCTCATCCTCAATGAGTAGTAATTTCATGATTGCCTCCGGCCTGCGGTTTTTCCCCTTCTTTTTATTTTACCAAAAACAAGGTTAAGGTTTGGTTAAGAAACGAAAAATCCCCTGTGGAGGATTTCTTTTTCATTTCTGATATAATAATTCCTATGATATTGAAAAAATGATATCGGATTTTTCGGAAAGCGGATTGTGTGAAAAGTCGTTCGTGTGGGGAAAATCAGTGATTCGGCTTCTTCAAACCGGAGAGGATTTTCCATCGAAGTGTCTTAGCCTTGCGATGGAAAAAGCAAAGGGAGAATACCCCGATAAGACATATGAGAACCTTTCCGAAGAGCATTGGAATGCCGCCGCGAAAGAATTGGGAATGGAGTGAGAAAAAAAGATTTACCTAAGGAATTTGATGGACGATTCTACTAATCAGAAAGTAGACGCTTTCACTAGAAAATTGTGCCGCCCATGAAGTGGCGGGATGGGGGTAATGATGGATAGTAAGGAATCCATTGAGAGAATTTTCTGTAAAATAACGCGCTCGAAGCAAATTCATGAGGCGGTACTTTTGGCGGAGAATTTGGAAGGGGATTTTTCCATAAAAAATGAATATGGCGGGAGAAATATTCATTCGCCGCTTTTGCTGGCAAGTATAACGAAGCTTTTTATAACGGCGTGTATATTGATTTTACAGGAAAAAAATAAATTGTCGCTGGAGGATACGTTGACGGTTTATTTTGACGAGAGGACGTTAAAAGGTCTGCATATTTTTAGGGGCAAGGAGTATTCTAGGGAAATCACAATTGCTAATTTACTGTTTCAGACGAGTGGACTTCCCGACTGGTTTGAAGAAGGTGGCTTCAAAAAGCTTGCGGTACAGAAGGATTTTTGCGTGGATTTTGAAGAAATGTTGGATAAAACCAAATCCCTGAAGTCGCATTTTTCGCCCGTTTTTTCTCGGAACGCCTATTATTCAGACATCAATTTTGATTTGTTGGGGAAGGTGATTGAAAGGATAATGGATATGCCGCTTTCAGAGGTGTTTAGGACATTCCTCTTTGCGCCGTTGGGCTTGGGAAAGACATACTTGCCAACAAATAGAGAGGATTTTATTCCACCTATTTACTATAAGGATGAATTGCTTCATCGTCCGAATTTTATCCTTTCTTGTTACGCTAATGGCGGTGCGGTTAGTACAGCCTATGAGCTTATGCGCTTTTTGAAGGCTTTTTTCACAGGTATGTATTTTTCCAAGGATATTTTTTCAAGGCTTTCAGAATATAGAAAGCTTCAAATGACAATGGGGCCTATTTATTATGGCGGAGGATATATGCAAATACCGCTTGCTTCGCTGAATACGTTTTTTATGGGAAAAGGGGAATTGCTCGGTCATTCCGGAACAACGGGTTCCTTCGCGTTCCATTATCCTGAAAAGGAATTATTCCTTGTAGGAGACCTAAATCAAATGAAAAGCCCGTCCCTTCCAATACAAACGGCGATGAAGCTTGCGATGGCACTGAAAAATTTTAACGAGGGACTATGAATACAAAAGCTGTGAGAATTCTTTATTTAGTAGCGGGTATTTTGCTTTTAATTTCTGCGTGGCTTGGAAAAAGCTATGTGCTTGTTTCGATTGGCAGTTTATTTATTGTTCTTTCTATTGTTTTCGGGAAATTGGTAAAATCAAAGGCAAACGATAAAAAGGAAGATGATGAAAAGAAGGCGTGCTTCAAAAGGTAAATCCATTCAAACAAAATAGCCTCGCAAAAGAGCAAGGCATCAACATTTTGGGAGAAAAAAGATTGTTTTGATAAAAAGCGGTTGCCCATAAAAAAAGCCGTTCATCTTGCGCGTAACGCCGTGTTGCAAAAATAGGTTTTTTACTACGAATACATGATAATCAGAAGCCGCTTCCTTAAGGCTCAAAATGATACCTAAGGACGAGCGGCTTCTGATATGAGTATACTTATTTTACAGAAATAACTGTCCCGATAAAGGATTCTCCGTCAACCGGATCATTGGCAAAATAAGATGCCAATACCAGAATGTCCGAATCGGAGTTGAGGGCGCGTGTCACGGTATAGGAACCGGTTTCGCCCAAAGGAATATCGTCACTGTGCCCGCCGACACCCTCTGCCTTTGGCAGGCCGTACATATCTAGGCTGGTGGTGGTTCCCAGTAAAATACCATCCTGATAGAACCAATAGCGCGTGGTCATAAACGCGGAAGAATCTTTGTCATCCTTTATTTCCATAGGTGTATATTCAAAGAAAACGCGAACATAATTTTGACCTTTTACCTCAAAAATGGAGTGGTCAACAATCTTCAGATGAATTTTGGTGGAAAAGGAAGTGGATTCAATATCTCCCTCTACTCCTAAATATCCAAGCCAGGTGGTGGGAACATCAACCTTCGGAATCGGTACGATTTCCGGCGCGGAGGTTAGTTCCGGAAGATTATCAATATCAAGATCAATAAGAAGTCCTGTATCCTTATTGCGTTCGCTGACAAATAGCTGAACCGTGTTGTCCGTATCCAAAAGCTCAAAGTTCTCGCAGACTCGAATGGTGACGCCGTGATAAATATACCGTCCGTAGTTTGCATATTCCGCAATCTTATCAATATCAGAATGATTTTGCGTTAATTGGGTATCATTTTGAAAAGCCAGACGGTCACAATGAAAACCGGAAAAAGGAGAAAAGATTTGTCCTGAGGTATTGGTCACATCATAATACACACGAAGGTAAAAGGTTCCGTCCTTTTCCGCCAATTCAACGCCAGCGACAACAATATCTGTGTCGGAAAGGCTAATGGACATATTTTGTGTTTCCTCCGTCGCCTCGGTGGTTGTGGGTGCTTCTGTTTCCTTACGCGTGGTTGCTTTCTCGCTTTTTTCTGTGGTGGTTTTGATAGGGGTATCTTCTTTATCATCCTTTTGACAGCCGACCGTGCCGAAAAGTAAAAGCAAAAATACCAGTGAAAGAGAAATAAATTTTTTCATACGCCCTCCTAATTTTTGGTGAGAATCATTTTTTTTAAGTATGCTTTTTTTCAAAATCACAGGCTACACCATATGTCCAAAAATAAGCGGTTTTTTCCGAACGGACGGACAAATTCAAAAAAAGAAACGAAAATCATTTCCTTGAACTCCATTTCAAGAAGTGATAGGATACTATAAATATAGGGAAAATCCCGTTGTTATTTTTGCTTTTTTGTTCGAAAATAATGGCGGGATTGGTGCCACGAAGGCAAAATGGAGGGAAAGCATGGAAAAATCAAAGGTTTACTTTACAGATATGCGCTGCAACATTGGAACGAGCTTATTGGATAAGCTGGATAATCTCATGAAGCAGGCGAAGATGGATCAAATAGATTTCGAAAACAAGTATGTAGCGATAAAGATACATTTCGGCGAACCGGGAAATTTGTCGTTTTTGCGTCCGAATTTTGCCAAAACAGTTGCGGACCGTATAAAGGCGATGGGCGGTATGCCGTTTCTTACCGATTGCGGAACGCTGTATGTAGGAAGAAGAAATAATGCGCTTGTGCATTTAGAAGCAGCTTTTGAAAATGGATTCTCCCCGATGTCAACCGGCTGTCAAATGATTATTGCGGACGGACTAAAGGGAACAGACGAAGTGGATGTTCCGGTTTCCGGCGGAGAATATGTAGATTCGGCAAAAATCGGAACGGCGGTTATGGACGCGGATATCGTAGTATCCCTGAACCATTTCAAGGGACATGAATGTACCGGCTTTGGCGGCGCGATCAAGAATATCGGAATGGGTTGCGGAAGCCGTGCCGGAAAGATGGCGATGCACAATGACGGTAAACCGGAGGTAGACCCTGACGATTGTGTCGGTTGTGGTATGTGTCAAAAGTTTTGCGCCCACAGCGCGATAAAATTAGAAGGAAAAAAAGCCGCGATCGACCATAGTCTTTGTGTCGGTTGCGGACGTTGTATCGGTTCTTGCAACTTCCACGCAATCAGTAATCCCAATAGCTCCAGTAATGACCTCTTAAATTTCAAGATGGCAGAGTATACAAAGGCCGTTCTGGACGGAAGACCGAATTTTCACATCAATATTGTGAATCAGGTATCGCCGTATTGTGATTGCCACGGGGAAAATGACGCGGCAGTAGTGCCGGATATCGGAATGTTTGCTTCCTTTGACCCGGTGGCGTTGGACAAGGCTTGTATTGATGCGGTGAACAATGCGCCCGCGATTCAGACAAGTATCATTTCCGACAGAGATTGTACACATGGCGACCATTTCACCAATATTCACCCGACCACAGATTGGCGCGGACAGCTCCTCCATTCACAAAAAATCGGTCTGGGAAATATGGAATATGAATTGGTTTCCTTAGATAAATAAAAAATCTTTGCAAAGTAGAATGAGAAAATGAGATGGAGTTTATTTCATCTCATTTTTTTTGAGCTTACAGTCAGCGCAATTTTCGCTCATACAGCAATAGGTGTCCATTTTTTTCGTTCGTATCCAGCCACAGCCATTTTTTCTCAAATATATTTCTCGAAGAAGCAGATTGGAAAATGCCAGCAAGGTAAATATGACGGGAGCAATGCCTGTGTGAAAAAGTAATAATGCCGGGGTAGAAAGCATAGCGTAGTTAAAGTGATAGATTCGGCAGGTATTGCAGCATTTGTTTTGGAGAATCAGGGAAAAAGGGCAAAAGAAAAACATGAAAAACCAGTCCAACATCCAAAGAATTCCGGTCAGAAGAAAGCAAAGGGAAAAAGGCGCCGCCTTTGAAAATAAGAAATAACAAAATCCGAACGCAAAAAGAGACAATCCCCAAATAGAAAAAACAAGAAAAATTCGTTTGTCCTTCACAACACTTTTTCGGGAGAAAAAATTCGTTAGGGCGGCGTTGGGAGAACGGAGCAGGCGGACGGTTTTTTCAAAAGAAAAAAGCATTTCAACCGTGATGAAAAAGGACAGTATGGCAAATGCCTTTTCCTCATCCAGAAAAAAAAGAAAAAGAAGGCTCACAGCAATAGAAGCAGTCCGGTACAAAAGATAAAGATATTTTTTCTTTATCAGAATATTTTTCAGATAGAAAATGGATTTTGCATCACGGTGTGCTTAGACAAAATGAAAAACTCCCTTCTTTTTTTGCATACTAAAAGGCTACGGATAATAAATCCCGCCGTCAAGATGAATTTTCAAAAAAACAAGAAAAGATAGAAAATCTCTTTGTTTCTTCTCAAATCCGGGAAAAAGAGCCGAAAGACTCTTGCCAAAATGAAGACGACTTTGCATAATTAAGTGAATCTATATAAGAAAAAGGACAAAAAGAGAAAAAAGGAGAAAAATTATGAGTAATGTGGGTTTTCGCATTTATACAAAAATCAATCGCCCTGATCCTGCCTTAATCAGCAAATTCAGAGAGATTCCGGTAGCTAACCTCGCGGATAATATGGGGAGAATCAGTTGTGTCGCGCCGGAAATCAAGCCGTATAACGATACGATTCTTTTGGGCTGCGCTTTTACCGTTCGCGCGCCTTTGGGAGATAATTTGATGTTTCATAAGGCCATAGATATGGCAAAGCCCGGCGATATTATTGTAGTAGACGGACAAGGCGGCATCGAGCGTTCACTTTGCGGTGAAATCATGTTTTCCCATGCGATGTCCAGAGGCATCGGCGGTTTTCTGGTGGACGGAAGTATTCGCGATACAGATGCGTTGAAAAAGCTGCCCTTTCCGGTTTTCGCAAGAGGCGTGACCCCG
>JGI994J12354_10004134_pt1 | contig 13184 bp, 15 predicted proteins | sample IntmicLarv3ML3BL_FD_12354 | JGI IMG/M metagenome (IMG submission 12354)
GCCATCATAATATAATATCTGTTTACCAGCATCCTGCCAGAATTATCTGGATGCTGATGAAGAACAGATTCACCAATTTTAGTATTTGCTAGGATTGCCTCGCCTGCAAATACTATAACCCAAACAAACACAAGATTGTGATTGCTATACGAGGCAATTCGAAAATTTATATTTCCTAACTTAATCGTTGATTACAATGAAAACAAAATTTTTATATTATTTGTTAATTCTACTGTTTATTATACCTTCGTGTAATAATTCAGAATTAATAATGGTAGAATCAAGTGTTGATTTCACTTCCGAAAGAGTAGGTGAGCTACATAATCTTTTTGTGGAAAGGGCAATCAATGAATATATTCCCAAGGCTAAAATAATAACAGTAGCGACAAGAGCGGGGGAGGAGGAAGTTATTGTAGAAAGACTTGAATATGCGGGCCTGATAGAGTACCTTGCTTCTCAACCGGAAGTTCAAGGATATGTTAATGTATCTGATGTTAAAAAGATAATGGATTTGTATAGCAACTTTAAGATAAATAATGACAGTTCTTTATCTTATGTTGGACAGCTAAATGAATATTTGAAAAGCAAAATAGCAGAGATCTATGGGGTTACTTATGATGAAATAATGGATCATAGTAGTACACGATCTGCATCATATACGGTTGAAAGAGAATATGCTGCAAGCGTTTACAAAGCCTCAAGTATTTTATGGACCAATCATCATCAATATCAGACAAGATTAGCTGATAATGACGTTATTGTTGCAGATACTGCTGGAGCATTGTGGGGTTGCTTTTTTGGTCCTATAGGATCGATTATAGCCGGTGGTGTAGCCTCTTTAGTGGCAAATAATGTTGATGTAGAATCTGGAGCTGCTTCTGATACAGAGGGTGTAGAAATATGGAAATGTAATCCTAAGTATATATGATGAAAAATATTTTAAGAGCATTGGATTTGCCGCTCATGACAACTGGAACCATAATAGTTGTTAGCATTCTTATTAAAAAGAATTTAATCTATAATGGGTTTCTGACATTTATTCTATGTTTCTTTGTATTATGGATTGTAAGATATGTGATAATTCGTTTCCAATGTAAATCTGAGTAATTGAAATTTTGCGAATGTACCTAGGGAATTCATCGGCATTACTGATGCCATGATTCTCTATTTTTTCTAATGATGGCCATGACATTGTAAATACATTAATGATTAAATTGATAGTTGATTACATCGAAAACAATTAAAAATTATGCGACATCCCTTTTTTATATTACTACTTTGCTATGGGTTATTCGCTGCATGTAGCTCTAATGAACCTACATTTCCCATTGAAGAGACCTTAACGCAGGAATTAATGCCTCTGCAGGGCATAACCAATCCTTCAACGATAGAAGTGAGCCATCCTTTCTTAATCCTTCTGAATTGGCAACGCTCCGACAGCCTATTTCATATCTACGACCTTACCAATAATGAGTTAAAAAGCACCTTTGGAGTAGAGGGGCGAGGTCCCGATGAGTTTGTAAATCCATGGTTATTTCATACACCGCTTTCAGATTTCCTAATTGAAGATTCGGGTAAAAACTTCTTAGTTTCTCGGTTCGGCATCGATCAAGGTGGGCAGCCTATATTCAAGGATACCAAACAGCCTAATTATGTTGAAGGTACTGCAAATGCCGCTTTTATAAATGACTCTTTATATGTGATAGATGCCATGTACCTCGCTCCCAGTCTTTATCTATTAACCTTTCAGGATGAACTACCAAGGAAAACGAGGCAATTCAGGAATCCAAATATCGTAGATTTTTTTTCAGATCCCGATATGGGGCGGGTTTATGCCAATGACAGCCGCATAGCATTATGTTATGGGTGGAAGAAGCAGATCGATTTTATGGATATCGATCTTAACCTCATCAAAAGGGTTAAATTTAAATTTGACAGCCCTCCCGTAATTACTCCAAAAAACGAACGAGAGGTTAACAGAAGTTATATTTCCGGCTATTTTGGCAAACATTATTTATACGCTATGTTTCTAGGATCGTCACAGAGAGAGAACACAGCATCTTATCGTGGAGCCACGCTTGAAGTATATGATCTGAACGGGAATCCGGTTGCCAAATACCATTTTGATGGAGTAAGACCAGGGGGCTTTGTAGTAGACGAAGAGACCTTTACTCTTTATGGAATAGGCGGCGGAGATTTAGTAGATAATTTGGTAGTATATAAATTAATCGGGCTTCCATAAGTTATGAATCGGATTACTCTTTCTACTCTCCTTATAGGAGTATTCCTGTGCTGCGCTTGCGCCGGAAATAATAACGAGCAGAAGAAAAAACTTGCAGAGGAATTACGCAAATTTCAAGAAACGGCGATAACCTTGCCGGACAATCTGTTGGCCAAGCATTGTGACGAGCAGGTATCGCCCGACAAAACCTTATTGAACCGCAAATTAAAGATGGTAGTATATGTAAATCAAGCGGGCTGCCAAGATTGCAAACTACATGGCTTGTTGCCAATGACCTATATGTTTATGCTCGAAAACGAACATCGTAATAACTTTGGCGTAATCATTATCCTAAACTCCTCTGATATAGAGTCCACCGATGATACTCTAGCAGAGCTCCGTTTTCGTCGCACCGTTTTCTACGACTTAGACGGTTCTTTTGAATTTCTAAATCCCCATCTCCCCGCAAACGAACTGTTCCACGCCTTCCTTTTAAATGAAAAGAATGAGGTCATATTGGTCGGAAATCCTGTTAATAATGCGAAGTTGAATAAGCTTTATCTTGCCGAAATGGATAAAATCGACAACAAAAGCTAAAATACCAGCTATTTACTTGCAAAAACAATGAAATAGCTGTAACAAAAAGGCAGTCCGTACAATTTTTTGCATTTTACCAAGAAAAAGGCTTGCAAATCTAAACTTTTTGTATATATTTGTCTTGCGCTACCATTTTATCAAGACAATATGCCTGACCGTAGCCATCATAATATAATATCTGTTTACCAGCATCCTGCCAGAATTATCTGGATGCTGATGAAGAACAGATTCACCAATTTTAGTATTTGCTAGGATTGCCTCGCCTACAAATACTATAACCCAGACCAACACGAGATTGTGATTGTTCCGTGAGGCTATTCAAGAATTCATATTTTCCAACCTAACAATTAATAACGATGAAAACAATTAAAAAATCGATATTTGCGGCATTGATCGTCGCAATAATGGGTATATTTATAACAAAAGTACTCTCCAATACAACGGCTAACGATTTATTTGACCAGAATGTCGAGGCGTTGGCATTAGAAGATCCAAATCATCCATCAAGTGGATGGGTTATTGGTGCTTCACTTGAATATATTACTCTTTATTGGGTAGATCAAGGAATATATTATATCAATCTCCCCTGCTGTATAATGAACTGCGAAACAAATGCCTGTAATACAGACGACCATAGCCCTGCATGTGGCAAGAATCCAATAGCCTCTTTATAAATCAAACAAGATAATTCAACTTACAAACCAAGCATGGATCAATAAGTTACGCTAGAATTAATAACTATTACTCATGCGAGTTCTCATAGCCCCTTTATAAAAAACAATAATAGACGTATGGAACTAATTAAAAAATCAATATTTACAACATTAATACTTGTTGTGATGGGAATATTTATAACAAGAGTTGTATCCAATATAGTAGGTAATGAACTATTAAATCAAACCATTGAAGCACTCGCCTCAGAAGATCCGAATAATCCAAATAATTCAAACGATGATGAGGACGGATGGAGAATAGGATATGTAACACATCAAGGTCCTAGTGGACAATCTATGTGCTGTAAAAAGCACAATATGTCAACTAAGTGTTATTATATAGAAATAGGGTTTTGTGGTTATTAATACATAAAAAATAACGCCAAATAAGCCCTCCATCTTTGATATTTTTATTGAATATTAACGTCTTCCTCCTAAATTTCTAAAACATTATGTCGCATTTCATTTACTTAAAAGGTGTATCACTTTTGAATTTATTACTTCTCTTCAACTTTGTCACAACTATATAGTAAACAACTATGGAAAAAGTATTCTTGGTAATATTTGTTTCAATTTTTTTCTCTTGTCACAGAAAAGAAAGCCATAACTCAAAGCCTGTTATAGCTGGCGAACCTATTACTAAAATAAAACTTTCTAACAACAAAGCAGACTATTTTGTGGAGAGAATCCACTTGTCTGAATTTATTGATTCGGTAAAGTTTATTAAACTAGAGACGACGGAGGAAAGTTTGGTAGGTAGTATTACCAAAGTGCTTTTTGTTGATGAGAAGATGGTCATAATAAATGAAATGGGCGGAGAAATATTTTTATTTGATAATAATGGGAATTTTATTCGAAAGATTGCGAATAGAGGTAGAGGGCCAGGCGAGTATTTGAATATTACATCCTGTAATTATAATAGTGAACGACAAATTCTTAGCATTTTTAGCGACGTTGCTTCTAAGTTATTATTATATAATCTGAATGGTGATTTCATAAAAGAGGTAATTTTCAAAACAGAGAATGGGGCCGCCATTCGGGATATAATAGACCTTTCTAATGGCAATTATTTGGGGTTTAATAATCTTCTTTCATCAATGGCTGGTAATTGTTCTGGGTTATGGGAGATGAGCTCCGAAGGGAAGTTTGTAAGAAACTTATTCAAGTATGATACAGAGGCATTGTATGCTCATAATCCATATTATTCGAATCTCTGGCGGTTATCTGATGGAACGATTGCTATACGAGATCCCATGTATCACGACATTTATCACTATAATGAAGGAGAGATTAAGAGATATATCTCATATGAACTAAATTACGATAATCAATTATCTCTAACACCAGAGAACATTAACGATGTGAAGCATGTTCGTTGTATGACAGCTCAAGAAGGAAGTAATTATATTATTAGTCATTGGATTGTTTTGCCTGCAGATCCTGAACTAATTCCACTTTTTAGCCTATACGATAAAAGACTAAATAAAATTAGATTTACGGAAGCCTTTGACGATTCAGAGATGGATGCCATTTGGCCTGGGGGATTGGTTGATTCATGTATGGATAATGCTGTATTAAGTATGTTATCAGGATTACGGATTATCAAATTATTGAGTGAAAACAGCTATTCTGATAATGTGAAAAGGGCATTAAATAATCTCATTGAAGGCATGAGAGAAGACGAAATAGAGAATATGAATCCCATTTTGGAAATACTATATCTGAAAAACTAACATTCTCTGAATTGCATATCAGGATCAACAAATTATGGCAGCGTTACGAAACATCTCCCTTTCAGTATATAATATAACCACTTCATTATTCCCACGATATGAACACTATAATTACCCCATATTCTGCCATTAACAAAGATAGAAATTAGAGTATCCGCATTGGAGAAAAGCAGGGTTTTAACCATCAAATTGACAATAAGTTAATTTATACTTGCCAAGGTTATGCAATAACATAATCTGCTTTTTGTTTATTGATAATTCTTAGCTCGCGATTTAAGATTTTATCTGTTTCTTTGGAACTATTTTTAATGTATTATTATGAAGAGTAAAATATTTTTGGCGTTATTTTTTTTATCGGTTCTCGCTTGCTGCAAAAATCAAAAAAATTCCAATACAAAATCATCTACAAAAATTCAATCTATTGTTGAACTACCGCTATATAATAGTAAGGAGGATTATTCCATGGAGATAATTCGTTTATCGGAATTCGTTGACTCGGTAAAATTTATTAAACTTGAAACAACGGACGAAAATTTAATCAAAGATATCAGCAAAATTCTTTTTATTGATGACGAAATCGTTGTTGTGGATAAGATGGGAGATCGGAAGAGCTATTTGTATTTGATAAAAATGGGAATTATACCCGAAAAATTGCCAATAGAGGTCGAGGGCCAGGAGAATATTTGAGTATTACATCATGCAATTACGACAGTGACCGGCAAATATTTAGTATCTATGACGACAACAGTTGTAAATTATTGCTATACTACCGGAACGGAGAGTTTATAAAAGAATCTTCCATTGTAACCGAAAACGGTGCTGCAATTGATGATGTAATAAATCTTCATACTGGCAATTACCTGTGTTATAATAGTATTACAACCCGAGAAGTAGGGAATTATTCAGGATTATGGGAGATGGACTCCGATGGAAATTTTGTGAAAAATCTATTTAAGTATAATACTGTAGTTCCTTTTATCTACAATCCTGGACATTCGAATTTTTCTATATTAACAGATGGAACCATTATTCTCAGAGATGCCATGTATCATGATATCTATCTATATAAGGATGGAGATATCAAAAAATACCTCTCATATAATATCAAAGACGATATATTATACAAATATCAAGGACTTGTTCTTGCGGAAGAGGGGTATGTATTTTGTATGACATCTCAAATAAAGAGTAACTACATAATTAATTGGTGGAAAGATAAAACTTTTTCTACATTTTTTAGTCTCTACAAAGAGGACGACAACATCAAATTTACCGATTCCTTTGATGACTCAGATGTTAATGATGCAATATGGGCACAGAAAATGATAGATTCAAACATGAATGATGCCTTAATCGTTGAAATATCAAGCATGGTAATTTTGGAATTGTTAAATAATGAGAATACTCCACAGTATCTCAAGAATAGGATCGCTAATCTCAAAGGAGACAAGAGTGAAGAAGAAATAGAGAATATGAATCCCATTTTGGAGTTATTGTATTTAAAAAAATGAATTGATATTTAATATTATGACATATACCAAATACAGAACATCTTCATTTTTCTTCATAGCTGTATTAATAGGCACCGGCGCCTGTAAACACACAAATAACAATTCATTGCAGGAACATCTCAAGGAATTTGTTGGAACAGAAATAACTATGCCTGAGGGTTTACTATTGTTTAATGATATCAACCATCACATAAGAGGGGAGGCAAAATATAAGCTCGTATTTTATGTGGACTCTTTAAGTTGTACCCAGTGTTATTTTAACATGGCTATCCCTGCCTGGGCTAAGTTGATGAATAAGTTTGAAAATAGTGATTTTAACTTGATGATCGTTTTTCATTCTCAAGATATAGAGAGTTTGCGAGAGCAATTTAAAACATACAATCTGGATATTCCGTTTTTTGTAGATCTCTATGGTGAATTTGAAGAGAGTAATAAGCTTCCCGACGAGAGAATATTACATACTTTTTTATTGGAGGGGAATAGCGTTGTTTTAGCCGGGGATCCGTCAAATAATCCTAAATTATTGCAGCTATACGAACAAAAAATATTCACGGATAAGTGACAATCATAGTATCCACCCTACAACCCCCACGATATACTCTTCAGGGATTAGGCCGAACCGTCTTGAGTCAAACGAGTTTAAAACATTGTCTCCTGCTACAAAGTAGTAGTTATTTTTGAAAGTATATTCCGATATTATATTTTGCCCTATATAGAGGTCTCCGTCGTCTACCCTTAACTTTTCACCTGTCTCGTATTCGATAATCAGCTTGTAGAGAATGTAATTATCCCGATCAAGAGATAGTTTATCTCCCTTCTTAGGTATGTATAGCGGCCCAAAATTCAGATCGTTCCAATTATATACCTCTTCGTTATACGGGAAGGTATGCCCGATCCTTTGCTCTATCAACGAATCTATATATGTCATGGAAAGCAGGCTTTGATTATCATAATTTCCTATTGTCTCCGGATAGTTGTTGTTTTTATAAAATCCCGATTCAATAGAGATGGTGTCTCCGGGCAATCCGGCAACCCTTTTAACATATACATAGTTTATCTTGAATTTGATTCTGGTAAGTTCATAATCGAATGGGTAGTTAAAGACAATTATATCGTTAGCCTTAATTTTTCTGAATCCTTTTATGCGAAAGGATTTTAGCTCTTCCAATTCAAAATTGAAACTCTTATATATCCTTGCTCCAAAAATCAGTTTATTCACAACAATCGTATTCCCGGGTTTTATGGTGGGATACATCGATGAGCTATTTATGCTAAAGTAATCGGCAATAATTGCCCTGCCGAAGAGCCACAATGAGAGCAATAGCACACCCGATATGAATACTACTTTGACAAGTCTGACCATGCTTATCTTCTTATGAAGTTTCGTTTGCTTTCTCATAGGCTTTTTATGCGCGTTCCGATTGTATCTGCTCCAAAATCTTGCCGGTTGCCCCAAGATTATCCTCTACATATTTTTTGCAAATTGCACCGCACTCTTTTCTGAATGGTTCATTGCTTAGCAACTTCTCCATTATGGCATGATACTCCTCACCATTGCTCACCGAAAATGCTCCTTCGAAGGTTATAAGGTCACGCGCCTCTTTGAATTTATGGTATTTAGGGCCGAAAACCACAGGGATGCCGTAAACGGCTGCTTCGAGGATATTGTGGATGCCTGCTCCGAAACCACCTCCTATATAGGCTATAGAGCCGTATTTATATATAGACGAGAGAATGCCGACTGTATCTATTACCAACAGGTTTCCCTCTGTTTCATCACATCTCGCCTTACTCTCTACTCCATTATCGCGCTGCGTTGCAGTGCTTAAAATTTCGGTGTATCTGACACACTTATCCCCCACAAACACATCGGACAATCGTTCCAGATGTTTTGCCCCTATCTCGTGCGGAGCAATTATCAGTTTGGTTGCCGGGAGTTTTTTATAGTATTCCGATATTATATCCTCGTCTGCAGGCCAGCTACTTCCTGCGACAATCACAGGTACGCTTTCGTCTGCCGCAAAATCGCCGACGATTTCAACCTCTTTGCTCTCCGTTGCAATTTTATAAACCCTGTCGAATCTTGTATCACCGGAGACGGTTACGTTCTCAAATCCTATGCTGTTCAGCAGTTTTCGTGAGTGTTCGTCCTGTACGAAAAAGTGTGTAAATGCCGTCAATATCTTGCGAAAGGAGCCTCCCCACCATCTGAAAAAACGCTGGTCATCTCTGAAAATTCCAGAAACTAAGTAGACCGGTACTCCTTTTTGTTTTAATATTTTCAGATAATTGCGCCAGAATTCGTATTTGATAAAGATTGCCGTAGTAGGTTTTACCGCATCTATAAATCTCCTGGCGTTGCGAGCGGTATCTATCGGAAGATAGAAAACCTTGTCTGCTAATGGATAGTTTTTCCTTAACTCATATCCACTCGGGGAGAAGAATGTAACTATTACCCTATCTGCCGGGTTTTTCTCTTTATATCCTTCGATCACAGGCCGCGCCTGCTCGAACTCTCCTACCGAGGCGCAGTGTACCCACAAAACTCCGGGTCCGTCGCTTTGTCTCTTGCTGTCGCCGTTATTTTTCTCCTCCAAAAGTTTTACCATTTCGGCACGGATTGTCTTTGTCAAACCCCTCCTACCTCTGTAGAAAAGAGCAGCTTTCCGCGAAAAAGGCGAAGCCGAAAATACGGCAGAAAGATAAAGGTAGAGCGATATATGGTAGAGAATCGTCAAATCATTTGTAAATTTGTCGCTAAGATAGTAAAGTCAATTTAATGAAAAAAGCTCTTGAACAGACAGGCCGGTACTTCATGCTTATGAAGAGGGTATTTGCCCGACCCGAAAAGGGGTCCATCTTTTGGAAGCAGTTCTTCACAGATGTAGAAAAACTTGTCCTTGACTCTGTTCCGATTATAGCCATAATATCGATATTTATCGGGGCCGTTATCGTGATACAGACAGCAAGCAATATAGAGAGTCCGTTTATACCGAAGATGTATGTCGGGTATATGGCCAGAGAGAGTCTCGTGCTCGAATTCTGCTCTACTATGGTCGCTCTCATCCTTGCCGGGAAAGTGGGTTCGAACATCGCTTCCGAAATAGGGAGTATGAGAATCTCCGAGCAGATTGATGCTATGGAGATGATGGGGGTAAACTCTGCAAACTATCTTATCCTCCCGAAGATATCGGCGGCAACGCTCCTTAATCCGCTTCTGATGCTTATGAGTTTCATTCTCGGACTTATTGGAGGCGCTATGATAATTGTCTTCACAGGGATTATAAATATGAGCCAGTATATAGAAGGATTGCAATTCTCCTTTAAGGCCTACTACATATTTTACAGTATGACCAAGATGTCTGTTTTTAGCTTTCTAATCACGAGTATTGCTGCATATTATGGATATTATGCCACCGGGGGGTCGCTCGGAGTAGGGAAATCCAGTACAAAAGCGATAGTTATAAGCAGTATTGCAATATTGATGTCGAATCTCATAATTACACAATTGATGCTCACCTAAGTCAGGAGAGGTTAATGCCGGAAAAATTAAATACGATGATCAGAGCAGAAAAGGTAAATAAATATTTTGACGACCAGCAGGTACTAAAGGATATCTCCATAACCTACAACACCGGAGAGTGTTCTTTGATAATAGGGGTAAGCGGCTCAGGAAAGACGGTACTTCTCAAGTCACTGGTAGGGCTGCATAGCGTCGATTCGGGAGAGATCTGGTATGACGATGTGCGGTTCGATACGCTTAATGAACTCGAAAAGAAGAGCATCCGCACAGAGGTTGGGATGCTGTTCCAGGGCAGTGCTCTCTTCGACTTTGCAAATGTAGAGGAGAATGTAAAATTTCCTCTCGATTTCTTTACCGATTGGGATGAGGAGAGGAAGCTCGACAGGGTAAATTTTTGTCTCAAAAGGGTAGGACTCGAAAATGTAAATAAATTGAAACCCAGCGAAATAAGCGGGGGGATGCAAAAGAGGGTAGGAATTGCAAGGGCCATAGCCCTTAATCCCAAATATCTCTTCTGCGACGAACCTAATTCGGGATTAGACCCACACACTTCGATTCTGATAGACCAGCTCATATACGAGATTACGCATGAGTATAACATCACGACCATAGTAAATACTCACGACATGAATTCGGTGATGGAGATTGGAGACAAGATAGGATTCATATACCAGGGAGAACTCCTATGGACGGGAAACAAAGAAAACGTACTCCATGCCGACTGCAAAGAACTAAAAGCCTTTGTCTTTGCCACAACCATGGCCAAGAAGATGATCGTTTAAAGCGGATTGATCTTTGCCGATATTAGCGGCAAACTTAGTTGGCAGCAGGCCTTATGCTTATTATTTTAATTTCGTTTATCGGCCAGTCTGCGGGTCTGCTACTTTTACCGGTGGTTTCAACAGAAGCAATCTTATCAATTACATCCATTCCAGATATCGTCTCTCCAAATATAGAGTACTCCCCATTAAGAGACGCACATCCGGCCTCATCCTCCACGATAAAAAAGTGCGACCCGGAAGATGCTTTCTCAGGATTAGAATCATTTCCCCTCCTCGCAGCGGAAAGCGCTCCTTTCTTGTGCCTGAACTGAGGTAGTATCTCTGCCGGAATGGTATAACCCGGACCACCGCTGCCTATCTTGGCAACAGCCTCGGGGTCGTCCATCTTTTTGGTATTCGGGTCTCCGGTCTGTATCATAAAGCCCTTTATAACCCTGTGGAAAAGTATTCCATCGTAAAACCCCTCTGAGGCAAGTTTAACAAAATTGTCCCTGTGCCCGGGAGTCTCTTTATAGAGCTTTACCGTAATCGTGCCTTCTGTGGTTACGATATCGAATACCGGCTCTTCCGAAAGGCTGGTCGGATCAAATGTCAACCCCGATGCCAATTTTGTAGTTTCGGCCTGTGGCTGAGTGATTTCTTGTGCTTCTCCCTTCTTACCTTTACACGAAAAGACAATCATCGGGATAATTAACAGTAGACCTAAATTTTTAATGCGCATATTTCAAGTTCTTTAATTTTATTACCTTTGCTTAACTTTAAAAGCGAAGATAGGATACGTCTCGGCAAAATTATCTCAAATAGTAATACTATGCAAATTAAACCATATATAGTCCTTATATTTATGGTGCTTGTATATCACACAGCCTATACCCAGAGCGTCGGACTTGTTCTAAGTGGAGGAGGAGCTAAAGGGTTGTCACACGTCGGCGCGATAAAAGCCCTCGAAGAAAATAATATCCCAATAGATTATATTGCAGGAACTTCAATGGGAGCCATCGTTGGCGGCCTCTATTCCATCGGCCTCTCCCCGGATGAGATGATTTTCCTTTTTCGTTCAAAAGAGTTTAACTCCTGGTATCAAGGGCAGTTTGAAGATGGATACGCCACCTACGTATATCGCAGACCTCCTACGGCAAATATAATAAGCGTCAATCTAACGAGAAAAAAACCGGATGATGATAAGAAAGGCAAATTCGCACTCAGTCTGCCGACGAATTTGATATCTCCATATCCGATGGATTTAGCTGTTATGCAACTCTTCGCCTCATCGTCGGCGGTGGCTGACTATAATTTCGACAACCTCATGGTTCCCTTTTTATGTGTCGCATCCGACATTGCCAATAAGAGTCCTGTCTCGCTTCGTAAAGGAGACCTCGGTTCGGCAATACGGGCATCTATGACCTACCCGTTTTTGTTCAAGCCCATTACAATAGACTCCGTCCTGCTTTTCGACGGCGGTTTTTATAATAATTTCCCTTGGGAAAATATGTCGAAAGAGTTTAACCCGAATGTAATAATAGGGATTAAGTGCGCCGGGATCAACACCGATTTAGACCCCGAAAATATCGTGAGCCAGATAACGAATATGCTTACTATAGATACCGATTACGCCATCCCGGAAGAGAAAGGAATCTTAATTGACTCAAAGTATCCCGATGTTTCCGTTATGGATTTTCACAAGGTAGACGAGTTGGTTCAGGCCGGATACGAAAAGGTCATCGAATATATTCCTAAGATCAAGGAAAGAATTGAGAGAGAGGTCTCCGAATCGGAGATATTGGAAAAACGATTGTCCTTTCGCCGTAAAACGCGGGAACTTGTATTTGACAGCATATATGTGCATGGCAACCTACGGGATGATGAGAAAAATTTCATTCAGAAAACAATAAAAAATAACTCCGATTCAATCGTCAGTTTCGATCAGGTAAAGCGCGGATTTTATCGCGTGATAGCCACAGGCAATATAAATACCTTCTATCCGCAGGCAAAGATTACACAAGACTCCACCTTCGCTCTTCATCTGAATACCAGCAAAGCAGCCCCACTTAAAATCTCCCTCGGAGGAAACATCTCCTCTTCATCTCTCAATCAAGGAGTAGTG
>JGI994J12354_10004135_pt1 | contig 13183 bp, 10 predicted proteins | sample IntmicLarv3ML3BL_FD_12354 | JGI IMG/M metagenome (IMG submission 12354)
AAAAATGAAAATATTATTTATAGTTCCGGGGGCGGGCGATTCGTTTTATTGCGGGAATTGCTTCAGAGATAATCTTCAGGCTAATGCTTTGCGCAGTGCGGGGCATGATGTTGTTATTATGCCTTTGTATCTTCCGTTGAAAGACTTGTCTTTTCAGGCGGACACCCCGTTGTTTTTCCCCGCAACATCATTTTTCTTATCGCAAAAATATTTTAAAAAACGTTCTCTGCCGCGTTGGATGGGGAAAATTCTGGATTCGAACTTTGTGTTGAATATCGCTGCATCTTTGTCGGGCAGCACAACGTCCGAAGGGCTTGAAAACCTTACTCTATCCATGATTTATGGGGATGGTTCCGCATTCGAACAACAGGCTCAAAGCATTATCGACTGGATTAAAGACCACGAAAGACCTGATATCATACATCTCTCAAGTACGCTTGTAATAGGAATAGCCAAAGCTATAAGGCAGGCAATTGATATTCCTATTGTGTGCTCATTACAGGATGAAGAAGTATGGGTAGATAAATTAGAGAAGAAATATGCCGATACTGCATGGCAGGGGATAATTGATAATATCCAATATATCAACAGTTTCGTGACTACAAGCGAGTTTTATAAACAAATGATTACCGGTCGTTTCCCGCAAATAAAAAATGTCAGTGTGGTATATTCGGGCGTGGATACGGAGAAATATGCTTGCGACAGCTACCCCGCAGACCCTGTAGTCGGTTTTTTTTACCATATGAACGAAGAAAACGGACTTGGGATACTGGCTGACGCTTTCGTGAAACTGAAACAAAAAGGACAGTTCGATGCTTTAAGATTGCGAATTGGAGGAGGGTATACCTCAGCAGACAAAAAGTTTCTAAATAAAATACGTCGTAAGCTTGCTCCTTACAAAGACAAGGTCGATTGGCATGAAAAGTATAGTCTGAATGAACATGCAGAATTTTACAGACAGATTTCAGCAATCTGCGTTCCTATTACTTTTGATGAAAGTATAGGACTTTACCTGTGCGAAGCATTTGCAGCAGGGCGTCCCGCCATTGAACCTGCAACAGGTTCTTTCGCCGAGATTGTGGGTGATGCCGGAATTATTTACGAGACAAACAACGCCGATTGCCTTGCTGACGCGATAGAACAATTGCTGACAGATGAGATAAAACTGATTCATTGTAGCAATAACGCTTTGCGACTATCATTAACCCGCTATAATAAAGACGTTTTGGCGAACGGACTAAGTAAAATATATACCTGTTATATCCCTTCACACAAACATGTAGGGGTGAAAACATAACTGCCTTCTGTCTCATTACCGACGCGAATATTACCGATTGACGGGAAGATAATGTGCATACCGCCTATGCGAATTTTGTTTTTTGCGACATATTCCATAATCTTGAGGCGTGATTCTCTTGCCATATCAGCGTCAACGTCATAAGTGATAGTAACTTTGGGATTAGGCATTTGTATCTCGGTAGCATGAACGAGATCACCCCAAACCAGCAGGCGTTCTTTGCCGGATTCAATCATGAATACCGTATGACCGGGTGTATGTCCGTATGCTTTAATTCCTTGAAAACCTGCGAAAAGATTCTGTTTGTCGCTTTCTATGTCAACAGGTTCGAACAGGCGAAGCTTTGATTTATAAGCTTCGAAAATATCACGTATATTTGCATTGTTTTCGGTTGACATCCAATAATCATGTTCAATTTGCGATACATACAACTCTGCGTTAGGAAATGCTGCTTTTCCGTCTTTAAGCAAGCCTCCGATATGGTCGCCATGCATATGAGTAAGTAGTATTACATCAACCTGATTTTCTTGAACATCAAGTGAATTAAGGTTCGTAAACACATTGCTGCCATATCCTGTATCTATAAGTACATTTTTATTTCCTGTCTTAACAAGGAATGTATTAGTCTGAATTTTAAAACTGCCTGAAGGTATGTACTTTTTAAGCATATCTTCATCAGTTCCTTTTAATAAAGCGGGATTAGCATCTCCCCCACCTTCCGACATTGTAGAAATCATGTAGGACCCTACGGCAAACGTAATAACATTTTCCTCATTAGATTCTGTTTCTCGTGCAGTCGCATGATTCATCAAAAATGCTGCGATGAACAATAATAATAAAGACTTTTTCATTTTAATTGATGTATTATATATTAAAAACCCTACAAAGATAATAATTTTTATTATTGGATTCGTTATAATTGAATTCGCAAATTCCGGAATTGTATGAATCTTTTAATTATTTGCGTGCAAAATTAGGTCAAATATAAGGAACGATTTGTGAATAGAGAATAAAAAACACACATGCAATATTGATTTTTCGCTTTTTTGCAAGCGTCTTCGCGTTAATGATGCCTTTTTCGTTTTAGGGAAAGATAGTGGGTTTATATCGGTTTTTATTAAAATATTTGCGGCAATTAATTCTAATATTGAATGTTTATGAAAGGATTTATAGGCGAGGCGTTAGGGACTTTTATTCTTGTACTTTTTGGGTGCGGTTCTGTTGCCGTGGCAACATTGTTTGGCGAGTATGGCAGTATTTTTCAGATTGCTATTGTCTGGGGTATAGGTGTTTCACTGGCGATATACCTGACGCGGCATTTGTCATGTGCACATCTAAACCCGGCTGTTACTATCGCTATGGTATTGGGGAAAAGGATGTCAGGGAAAAATTTGCCTGTATATCTTGTCGCTCAGTTTCTGGGAGCGTTTCTTGCCGGAGCAATGGTTTATGCACTGTTTTCACCGTCTATTGCTGCATTTGAAAGTGCCCAAGGGATAATCAGGGGTACTGCCGAATCTACGACGACTGCGCGGATGTTTGGCGAATATTATACGAAGATTGGCGGTACGGCAGTTGTTTCGATGCCTTTGGCTATTATTGCGGAAATGTTCGGCACGTTCCTTTTGGTACTGCTGATTTTCGCGTTGACGGAAGGGTGTAATGTCGGGCGACCGAGTGATACAATGGCGCCTTTGTTTATCGGCTTGACGGTATCATCGATTATTTGTTTGATAGCACCGCTTACACAAGCGGGACTAAATCCTGCTCGCGATTTCGGACCTCGAATGGTTGCGTGGATAATGGGGTGGGGGAGTGCTGCCTTTCCTGATAACTGCGGCGGATTCTTTTGGGTTTATATCCTGGCACCGATCGCAGGAGGCATATTAGCCGCACTTTTCTTTATGTATATACTTGAACCTCAGATGAAAAATAAAACAACGTCTTGCGACTGCGAATAAAATTAAGAATTAAGAGTTAAGAATTAAGAGTTAAGAATTAAGAGTTAAAAATATAGGAGATAAATATATGAAAACGACACGTATAATTTTTATTGGAGGTTTCCTCGGAGCGGGTAAGACTTCATTACTTTGGAAGGCTGCACAACAACTAATGGCTAAAGGCCTTAATGTTGGCTTAGTGACAAACGACCAAGCTCCCGAATTGGTTGATACTGTATTACTGTCACAAAACGGATTGAAAGTGGCTGAAGTGAGCGGCAGTTGTTTCTGCTGTAATTTTAACGGACTGACCGATGCGATAAGCAAAGTAAGCTCGGAAGCCGCAGCCGATATAATAATTGCTGAACCGGTAGGCAGTTGCACCGATTTGTCGGCTACAATCATGCAGCCATTGAAAAAGAATTGGAACAGCAAACTGCAGGTTGCGCCGCTAACCGTTCTTGCCGATCCTTCACGCCTTATCCCTATATTGGATGGTGATACAGCAGGTTTGCATCCCGATGCTGCTTATATTTTTCGCAAACAACTCGAAGAAAGCGATATAATCTTAATAAGCAAATCCGATACGCTTACGCCGTCTGCTCTCGAAGCATTAACGAAACGCACAAATGAAACCTTCCCATCGTCAGTTGTGATGACGGCAAGCGCATCAGAAGGGCAGGGTGTTGATTTGTGGCTCGAAGAGGTGATGAAGCGTAACGATGCCGGATTACGCATTGTATCCGTGGACTATGATATCTATGCAAACGGCGAAGCCGTTTTGGGATGGCTTAACGGAACAGTATTGCTGAATGGTGAATCATTTGATTGTGATGATATTGCACGAAGTTTTATGATAAACCTCGGCAAGAGGTTTGATGAAGCAGGCTACGCTGTAGGTCATGTGAAAACTATTCTTGAAAACGGAAACCGGTTTATTACAGGAAACATCACAGGAAAATTAGATACACTTTCGTTTCGTGGAGCTGCCGGAGAAGGAAATGAAGTTAAATTAACCGTTAATGCCCGCGTGGAAACAACTCCCGAAATTTTGGACGAAATCGTTCGCGAAGAACTTGGCAAAATAACGAAGGGACGCTGTGAAGTAAAAACTGTCGCTTGGCGTTTCCTGCAACCGGGAAGACCGAATCCTACATATCGTTTTACGGAAGTCGTTTAGTTTATAATACGCATTTCACAGACTTACCATGCCCTTTGTTATCGGATAACTTTATGATATAAAAACCTTTCGGTAATTTTATATCAATACTGTTTTCATAATGCATCTCCGAGAAGACAGCTTTTCCGTCAATAGAAAAAACTTCTATTTTGACAGGTTGAGTTATGCTTTCGATATGTATAAAGTTGTTATTACTACTGATTTGTATTTTGAAAAGGTGACTTTCCGTGCCGGGATTGGTGTTTCCGGTACCGGGGTCATATGAAGGTGTATAGCCAAGCTTTTTATCCATCCATACAATTCTTTCCCTGACATATTTCTTTACATTATCTACTTCCGCTTTATAGCTTCCGTGAACAACCGGATTCTCGTGTACTTTACTGTACATGATTTTCCATCGAGTAAAATTGAGTTTCTGTGATTCCTCCAACTGTTCTGCCGTGTTGTTTATGACATCCAGCAGCACATCCTCCTTTATAACTCCCGAGTCGCGGTATTTGGCGTAAATTGATTTTAGTTGATTCACAAAACCCTCATCCGTAAATAATCTGTTAACCAAATTCCTTACTCCGTAAGCGTAACTGCCGGTAGATGCATAGATCCATTCGGGATTAGAGTTGATAGGGTAAGTCCTGTGGTCATTTTCAAAGGCAAGATCACAATCCCATACCGGGCCGAAATAAAATTTATCGTCATTTCGTCTTTTATACATGTATACGCTCCAGTATGTATCTGTATTACCTATAAACTCGCCGATAAGGAACTGTCGGATAAAAGATTCAGTATCAAGGTATTTTCGGTATCCCGTTTCCGGATTTTTGTAGTTTATATCATATAATATAGCAGCTTCCATTCTATTGAACCAATTATTAATATATGCTTTTTGGGTAGGGTTTATTTCATCATCGTCAGGATATTTTATCGAAAAAAAAAAACCATGAAATTTCTTTGTCGGCATTCACATCTATTTCCAACATATATCCTCCCGAAATGTTTGGCTGTTGGGTTTCCGTAGAATCCATTTCCTCTACGTTTACACGGTTTTCGTTTACTTCCATATGGTCGCAAAGCTGATAACATCCTTTAAACTCCCCATTAAGATATACATTTACAAGTTTTATTGCAGGAGTGTACTCCATTTCAAATCTCCGGGATATATCAAATGCCAGATAATTGCGCATTAATGTCTTATCTCCATAGTTATTTATCAGAGTCCACTCTTTTGCTTTTGCCGGAAGTCCCAAGAGATTAGTTTTTTTGTCTAATTTGAGCTTGTAAGGTTTTTTAGGATGAGTCCAACTGTTATTACCTCGTCCTCTTATTTCTGTAATCTCGTTAAAAAACGTTTCTCCATCATCCGATACGATAGAGATAGTGCCTTTTCTGTACACTTCCTTGTACGGGTCAACAATATCAATGGCATTTAAGGTGTGAATAATAACATCCGGAAGATTAGTTGTTTGATATAACTTTGAGTCGTCACCCTCGTCGGCATATCCATGGAATTCTATTTCAGCAATATTACATTGAGCATCATTAGGACCAATGTAACGAACATATCTAAATCCTCTGGAACAGTTGATGTCAAATTCTGTCATGATATTATCCTTCGGAGTTTCGGTAATCAAAAATATAGGAATTGCATCCATGAAATCCGGGGTGTTAGCGCCTTCAAACACCCCGAGTTGCATACGAGTAGCATTCCCGGCTCTGGAGCAAAAAACTACTTTTGTTATTACGTGCTTCTCTCCCAAATCTAATCCAACCCAGCCTCCGCTTTTTACGTATGATGCAAAAAAAGTACTCTGGTCGCCGTCAAACGCATTTGTGATAGAATTTATTGTTGATGACATTGAAGAATTGGAATAATCAATAGAATACCTTGTTCCTATAATTGTTTCATATTGGATAATTGATGATTCCTGTGCATCAAGCCGGATGTATACGGAAAGAAAGAATAATATTGAGAGAAACTTGAATTTTTTCATGATATGATGTTTTTTTGACTACAAATATATACTTGTTTTGTGAAAATCAATAAATAAAGAGAATAATTATAACTATATCAGATGCCAACAAAAGATAAAGAATATAGAGATTAAAGCCGAAAAAAGCATCCAATAACGTTTGGAACGCAGAAATAAAAGGAACATAATTAAGCTTATGTATGAAAAAATAAGTGTGAAAGCATCGAATTTAATCGACAGACTTACCCAAGGCATGGAAGCAAATCGCTCTACCACCCACATCATGGAGCTTGTCATATATTCTATTGCCGCTTGAAGCAAATCAGTGCCGGGTATCCACGCCGGGACAAGCATCCATATCAGTGTAAAAGGAATAAGGATTGTTGTGAGCAGCGAAAGGTATAAATTTGTAAAGAGAAAGACCGTTGAGCTTTGTCCGAAATAATAAAAACATAAAAAAGTCGTTCCCGTTTGTGCTGCAGCCGTTACGGTAACAGCATTCCAAGGCGTAGCCAGTAAAGGATTGCGTATTTCTATCAAGCCGCTTAGCCGCGGTTGCAGGTAAAGGAGGAAGAATACGGCGATGTAGCTGAGCTGGAATCCAATGTTAAACAGGTAAAACGGGTTGTAGACAAGCATACAAAATGCCGCACCTCCGAAAGTGTTGTAAATATCAGGATTTCGGGAAATAACCCTGCCTGTCAGGTAAATTGTTATCATGACAGCAGCGCGTACCGCCGCAACATCAAGTCCGGCTATATACGTGAAAGGCCAAATACATGCCATTGTTATAATGTATTTTATCCATTTTGTTGCATTGCCTCCTTTAGGCAGGAAGGATAACAGCATACTTATGAATGCGCTGACTATTGCTACGTGAAAACCGCTTACGGAAAGTATATGAGATACGCCGGTAACGGAAAACCAATTGCGCAGCTCCCGGCTCATAGCTTGTCTGTAGTTGACAGTGATAGTAGCAAGAACAGCTTTATCGGTATCCGGCAGATTCAGCGAATTTAGTTTTTCGACCATATTGGCTTGAGCCTCCAACGCCTTTTTTTGAAGCAATCCCGTTTCTTGCGGACCGCGTTTCAGGCGTTGCTCCGTCAGATGCGTCGTTTGTATGGCCAAAAAGATGACGATACATGAAAATGCGACTCCCCATACCCAGCGCCCTCTGAAAAGTTCAGTTTCACGTTTTCTTTTGATAAATAAAGAGATAATAAGTACAATAATGACTATTGCCGGAAGGATGAATGATATGGTCTGTAATGGAAAACATACCTGCAAAAGTATTCCCGTTATCCAGAAAAGTAGCGGCCGAAGGAACGGTCGTTTATGTATTTCCTGCATTATTATACTCTCTTTGTTGACCATTTTTCAATATCATTTACCGTGTGTAAAAGTATAAAAAACATTTTAATAAAAAGTCGTCTGAAAAAAATATTGATTTATTTTGTCTGTTTTTCGTTATAGTCGTATATTTACGCTCAATAATTATTGTAACCATTAAAATCTTGATAACATGAAACGAACATATATTAAACTTTCGCCAAATACTATGATTATTCTGTGAGTTCCATATATCCTTAGTGTTAATAATTTAAATTATGTAAATATGAAACATTTAATCTTAAAGAAATTGTGTCTTATTATGTCCTGTTGTATGATTGCGATCGCATCTTTTGCTCAGGGAAAATATACATCCGACTGGGAATCTGTTAACAGCCGTCCTGTTCCTCAATGGTTTTCCGATGCAAAATTCGGAATTTTTATTCATTGGGGCGTCTACAGTGTGCCTGCTTGGGGTCCGTTGCCAAAAGATGGGGCGAAAGGTATTTATGAGTGCTATTCGGAACATTACTGGAATCGCTTGCTGACAAACCACCCGTTGTTTGTCAAATTTCATAATGAGACATATGGCGAATCAGTGAAATATCAGGATTTTGCTGTTGATTTTAAATGCGAAATGTATAAGCCTGACGAGTGGGCAAAGCTCTTCCGTGATGCAGGAGCAAAGTATGTTGTGCTGACATCAAAACATCATGACGGATTTGCTTTGTGGCCAAGCGATTATGCAAGAAACTGGAACGCTGTTGATTTAGGTCCGCATCGCGATATTCTTGGCGACCTGACCGAAGCCGTAAAGAAAACCGACTTACATATGGGATATTATTATTCGCTTCTTGAATGGCATAATCCTTTATATAAGAATAATTTGGCTCAATACGTGGAGACGCATATGATTCCGCAGATGAAGGAACTTGTCAATAAATATGAACCCGATATATTCTGGACTGACGGTGAGTGGGATCATCCTTCGGAGCAACTGCGCAGTACTGATTTTTTATCGTGGTTATATAATGAATCGTCTGTTAAAGAGCAGGTTGTGGTGAATGATCGATGGGGAAAGGAAACGCGTAGCAAGCACGGTGGAATCTATACTACGGAATATGATTTGGTGCATAGCGATAATGTTAAAGGAACGCGGATTCTTCATCCGTGGGAAGAGTGCCGCGGCATTGGCAGCTCATTCGGTTTTAATCGTAATGAGAGTCTTGAAGACTACAGTACATCGGAACAGCTCGTCCACATGCTTATAGAGAAAGTTGCGACCGGCGGTAATTTGTTATTAAATATTGGTCCGACGGCAGACGGCCGTGTCCCGGTAATTATGCAGCAAAGGCTTTTGGATATGGGTGCGTGGCTTAAAGTAAACGGCGAAGCTATTTATTCGACAAGACCATGGGATGTGGCGTCGAAAACGGCCGAGACATCGGCTTTCTATACTACAAAAGGAAATGACCTGTATGTCATTTTTACAAAATACCCCACAAAGGCTGTAACAATAAAAGGCGTCGACAAAAAGCCGTCATCAGCTGCTATTCTTGGCTCAAACGCTAAAGTCTCTTTTTCTCATAGCGGCAAAAACCTTACAATCCAACCCCCTGCGTTGGCTGTAGGGCAAGCCCCGTGTAACTACGCATGGGTGATAAAAATTAAAGGAGGCCTTTAATTCATCTTGATAATCCACCTCCTCCGGAGGTGGTGGATTATCAAGATGAATTAAAATCTAAGGATAGGTTTTATGGCAGCTCCTGTGTGTGAATCTTCGAACGCTTTTCCGATATCCTTGAAATCGTAGAATTTCACCAACTTATCTACAGGAAGCCTTCCTTCCTTGTAGTATTGTACTAATTCGGGGATAAACGTTTGTGGATTGGCAGCACCTTCAACTACACCGGTCAGCGTTACGCTCGGATTCATTATCAGCGCTTCGAGTGGTATGCTGACCTCTTCCGGTCCCGTGACACTCAGTAATGTAGCCATTCCTTCGCGTTGCAGGCATTTCAGGGCGCTAAGCGTAACATTGGCGATGCCCGATGATTCAACACTGTTATGCGCTCCTCCTCCAGTAATATTTTTAATTTCGGCGACGACATCTGTTTCGTTGCTGTTGATTACATGCGTCGCTCCGAGTTCTTTCGCGAGTTCCAACCGTTCGGGAACAACATCTATCCCTATGATAATATCACATCCTGCAATGACAGCTGCCATTATTGCGCTCATGCCTACTCCTCCGCATCCAAATACTGCTATGGATGAACCTTTTTTAGGTTTTATGCGGTTAAGTACCGCTCCCGCTCCGGTCTGCACTCCGCATCCCAGTGAACAAAGGTAAGCTAAGTCCTCATCGCAGTCAATATCTGCTTTTATGGCGTTACGAGCATCAATGACAACATGGTCGGCAAAAGAACCTTGTCCGAAGAACGATGACACCTCTGTTCCGTTTTGAGAAATTCGTTTTGTTCCGTCATTATATTTTCCGTCGAAAAACAATGTGTTAAGATTGTCGCATGCAAAAGGATGGTCGTCGTGGCAGAAGCCGCATTTGCCGCACGAGGGAAACGATAAAATGACGCGATCGCCTTTTTTCAACGTAGTGACTTCGCTTCCTGCTTCTTCGACAATACCTACACCTTCGTGCCCTAAAACAATTGGTAAAGTTACCGGTATAAACGAATGTAACGCAGCTGCGTCTGTGTGGCACACACCGCATGCGATAATTTTAACGAGTACCTCGGATGCTTTGGGGGAAGACAGTTCTACTTCCTCTAATGATAACTGACCCGGTTTATGAGTCACGGATGCAAATATTTTCATGTTGTTTTGTTTTATAAAATGAAGAGACTTAATTATTCGCTTAAACTTTCCAGCAAATCGAAGCTTGGTACGAAAAACAAAGTTCCCGTAACGGCTGTACTGAAATCTAACAGACGGTCATAGTTACCTTCCGGTTCTCCGATAAACATGTTCTCCAACATACGGCGAGTAGTACTGAAGGTGCTTGCGTATCCGATGAAGTATGTTCCGAACTCACGTTTTGCAGGATTGGCAAATGGCATGTTTGCACGAACGATTTTCAATTCGTTACCTTCTTCATCTTCAATATTTGTTACTGCATTGTGAGCGTTTTCCGGTTTTTCTTCATCGCTTAATTCCCAATCGTCGTATTTGCGTCGACCGACAACTTTCTCTTGCTCTTCGGTCGACAAATCATCCCATTTGTTCATGTCATGGATATATTTTTGAACAAAGGCATAGCTTCCTCCTTTAAAATCAGGCTCATTGTCTCCAATGACAGCATATTTGTATGTGTCGAAATCCGGGTTTTCCGTTCCGTCAACAAAACCTATAATTGCCCTTCCGTCAAAATACCGGAATCCCTGCACTTCATCAACCGCTACTGTCACATCCTGAAGAGCATCGCTTATAAGTCTTGCAATCTCATAACATGAATCTTGTTTTTTCGATCGTATATGAAAAAATAAATCGCCCGGAGTCGAAACAGCCGTATGTTTTTCTCCCTTTATTTCTTCGAATGTAACTAATTCTTCAGGTTTAGGCAGTTCAGGGAATAATTTGCTCCATGCTTCCGTGCTGAATCCCATTACCCCGCTTATATCCTGTTCGGGAAAACGGTTTCGCATGCTGCGAATTATCACAGGAAACCTGTCGCATAAATCCTTTACTGTATCAACTAAACTGTCATTGTTTAAAAAACCGAAAATCATGAATATGGCATTCTCTCCCGGCTTGTCTGTAACGTTTTGTGGTCTCATATTTTTTTCTGTTTTGCTTTATTTGCCAAAGATAGTGTAAGTTGAGAGAAGTTCAAAACAAAAGCAAGCTTTTGTTTTGAACTTCCGAGGTTTACATTATCTTTGCACATGAAAATTAAATCCATACCACTATGAAAAAGAACATAACCTTATTATTAATCGCAGTTTTGTTGATTTCCTGCGAAACAACAAACAAGTCTCTTTACAATATTGACTCCGTCGCTTCACCGAAAGGAACGGAAGTGTTTCAACCCAATTGGGATAATATAGCAAGTAACTACGAATTTCCCGAATGGTTCTTGGATGGAAAATTCGGAATTTTTATTCACTGGGGAGCTTATGCCGTACCTGCTTTCGGTAACGAGTGGTATCCGCGTAGTATGTATCAGAAAGACAGTAAGGAATATAAGCATCATATTGAAAAATGGGGTTCCCATGAAAAATTTGGTTATAAAGATTTTATTCCAATGTTCAAAGCCGAAAAGTTCGATGCGGCGGAGTGGGTTGATTTGTTTAAAAAATCGGGTGCAAAATACGTTGTTCCGGTAGCAGAACATCATGACGGTTTTTCGATGTACGACAGCGAACTGAATGAATGGAACTCAGCCAAAATGGGTCCTAAAAAAGATATAGTGGGACTGTTGAAAGCAGAACTCGAGAAACAAGGTATTGTTTTCGGACTGTCGACGCACCGAGCTGAAAATGCTTGGTTTTATAACGGGGGCATGAAGTTTCCGTCTGATGTTCAAGATAAGAAAATAGCATTATATGGAAGACGTTACGACGAAAGAGCTTATACTGAAGATATGGCTCGCGAATGGCTTGAGCGCACTTATGAGCTTGTTCATAAGTACGAACCGAAACTGATATGGTTCGATTGGACGGTTAACGACTCAATTATAATGCCTTACTTTAATAATTTTCTTGCTTATTACTATAATAATGCAATTGACTGGGGTGTGAAAGTCGCGGTAAATACGAAACAGGGTTATCCGACAAACATACATGTATGGGATGTAGAACGCGGTAAGTCCGGTAAAATGATGAAATACCCTTGGCAGACAGATACTTCTGTTGGCAAAAAGTCATGGTCATACATTGATGGAGAGGAAAATAAAACACCTGAGCAGATCGTTCATGACCTGATAGATATTGTCAGCAAAAACGGAAATCTGTTGCTTAATATTGGCCCTCGAGCAGACGGGACAATCACCGAAGAACAGCAAAGTATCCTACTTTCTATCGGAAAGTGGTTGGATGTCAATGGTGATGCTATTTACGGCACCCGCTGCTGGAAAAAGTTCGGCGAAGGCGATGCCGAACCGACTAAAGGCTCTTTCACGGATAATAATGCAACAGCTTATACTGCACGCGATATCCGTTTCACGACAAAAGGGAATGATTTTTACGCAATAACCCTTAATTGGGATGATAACAGCCTGTTGATAAAGTCATTAAACAAAGATGCAATTGCCGATGCAAAAATTCTAAACGTTACTCTTTTAGGTTCGGATGAAAAAATAAACTACCAACAAACAGATGAAGGATTAAAACTCACATTCCCCAAGAATAAACCATGCGACTATGCCTATTCATTCAAAATTTCCTTCGACAAAAAAGTCGGCGAACATCTCGAATCGGAAGCTGTTGATGAAGTAATGAAACATGGTGGTTGA
>JGI994J12354_10004136_pt1 | contig 13180 bp, 6 predicted proteins | sample IntmicLarv3ML3BL_FD_12354 | JGI IMG/M metagenome (IMG submission 12354)
AACGTGAGATTCATACCCGACGTTCCCGTAAGCTGTTTAAAGCTGTTGTAATAAAAAATACTGTCGTCGGAACATTCGTATATATCCGCTTTATATGTTTTCAACGAAATCAAATCATACATGGTCGAATTTGCTTTTGATATTTCAATCCTGAGATTTGTGGGTTTTTCGAGGAGATTATCGGGCAAACCGTCCTCGTTGTAGTCGTAGGAATCTTTCGCCAATTCTGTACCTGTATACTGCGTTTCAAAATATAAATCGTTTATAGTCACTTCTTCATCGACAAAAAGCGCGAATTCGAGTGTTTCTGTTAAAGCCCTCTTGGGATTCCAGTCGGTTGTCGGGTTACTCTCAACTAAAATTTTGTTGCTTGTGAATTTCACTTCCGGAAGGGTGAGTTTCCATACATTCGCGGCTTTTTCATCTTCAAGCATTTTTTTATATGCGTCTTCGGTTATTTCCTTCATGCCCTCGGCTTCACCGTAAACCGTCACGGTCATATCGCCGTCGCCGTTTTTTACGTAATTACTCGCGTATATAACAAACGTGTATAATCCTGCGGGGACAAGTTTTCTGACGGAAAAAATATACGTTGTGGTTTGATTGGGATTATCCCAGCTCGCCCAGTTTCCGCTGATGTCGTCAGAATCGAAAGAAACCACAGGGGATTTACTCGTACCGTCAAACGACCTTCCGATAAATATACCCATATTACCGCTGTATTCTCTTTCGAAATCGGTAATTACAACGGATATATCGACATATATTTTATCGATATAGGATTCTTCGGGGAAATACAGGGAGAATGTATTTTCATAAAGCGAGCGGTCTCTCCGTGCGGCTCTCCCGACTTCGTTTTCGTCAGCGGACGAGAAAATAATGCCGTCGTCAGCGGCGGAAGCTGTTATCCCCATTATCGCGATTGTGTTAAACAACATAAAAACAAGTATTATTATCGAGATAATTCTTTTTTTCATGATTAAAAATCCCTCCTGTAATATTTAAATTTTTTATTAATTTACCCCATTGCGAACGGTTCATATTCGCCTGTGATAATATTCAAAATATATATTTCTCCGCTGTCCGTAACGGCGTAATGTTCTTCCGCCGTAAATTTTTCGGGTGTGCTTTTACCGAAAGCGACAGATACGCAGGTTTGATCGTTTATTATTATACTGCCCATGTGAACAAGCGCGGTTTCGTCCGTCATTTTATCTTTGACAATCTCGTATAATATATCCATAACTTGGTCTAAAACAGGGTCGCCTGAGCCGTCGTCGCCTTTTACGTCGGCGTGAGCGTAATAAAACGCGCTGCCCATATACGGTATATTTATATCAAAAGTAGTTCCGAGGTCCAATTCGTCGAATTGCAATTCTTTGCCGCCGTCCATTGTGTAATATATATCCGCTCCGCCGTTGAATCTTGTCATTGTCTGCCACATACTGTCCATCATAAACCAACGCATAGAATCATTGTCGTACATACGAAATTCTTCTTTTTGTTCACGGTCGTCAAGACCCGTAACAAGCGTTGAATCCGCCGCCCAATCAATAATCATATTGTTATCGTCGTTATATGAAACCGTAACTTTGAAATCCAATCCTGTCCATGAGCTGAGCGTATCAATCAGATTTTCCGCTGTTATTTCCTGATATGAATAATAAGTCTGCCATTTAATCAAATCCTCGTTGTTTGTTCCTCTCGACATATCCGCGATAACAGAAGCGACTAAAAGTCCGCCGCCTACCGCTTCATCGTTATCTTTAAATATGCAGGATGACGCGGTTAATACTACAATCAATATTATCGTGATAATTCTAAATCTTTTTTTCATATTTTTATCTTCTCCCGTTGTTTTATATCAATAAAATTTGTCGGCGTTGCGCGGGATACTAAAACACCCATTCTCTGCCATGAACATAAAAATCACGTACAAAATCAGATTCACGGCGCGCCGGCTCGGCGTGCCGTGAAAAATTTTATCCGACTGCGCCTCTGTAAACAAACCCCTGTTGTCCGTTGATGTTATATAAACCGTAAAAATCGATATATTCAATTTCGGGGTCAATGCCATACGCCGCCCAGTTGTTTAATTCGGGGATTTCGTTCGCCGCTTTACCCGGCAGATACAACCGGAATTCCTCCGCGTCGTCAAAACCGTAAGGATACGACGTTATATATTTTACACCGTCTATAATTTCTTCTTCCTCAAATATTCCCTCTTGTGTGAGCGATTCGAGTTTCATCGAGTATTCACAGTATCCGACCTGTGTCAGCTCTGTAAATTTACCGCTGAATTCACATATATAAACTGTGCCGTCGGGATAATCGTCCCCCATTGAACCTAACTCTGAATCGTGATAATTTCCTGCAAATGTACCGTCGGGCTGTATTACGACGATTGTCGCCCAGCCTCCCGCTCCGCTTGAAAATTCAAACTCAAAACCGTCTAAATCCGCGAATGTAAGCTCTGTTTCCACGTCTTCTGACTGAGCGTATTTAAGCGGCGGATCCATTTCGTCCATATCATACGGGTCAAACAGACAATAACTGCTCATAGGGTAAAATTGGTTAAAGTCCGGCTCATAAGCGTAAAAGTTTTTCCATGAGCCCGCTCCGGGGTTTGCGATTGTAACTTCAAGAAGGAAAAGAGTATACGGACCGTCCATACCGTCGCGTATTAAAAATCCCGCCGTCTCGACTTTTTCTATGTAGTCTCCGGGATATTCGGACACATATAAATCTTTCACGTTCTGCGTGATGATTTCTTCCGTCAAACCCAAATCGCTCATGGCTTCGTCAAGCATAATATATTTGTTCGCTTTTTTGTCAAAATTATAACTGACCATGTCGCCGTCCGTGCCGTATGTGGGATATATAACGTAAGTCGATACGATTTGCAGATAATCCTCGCTTGTAAACGGATATGATTTTATTTCAATCCAACTGTAATTCGGGTCAATCATAAAATCATTGTACATATCGTTCAATTCGCCTTTGATTGAATTGTTTAACAATTCAATTTCGGGGTTTTTCCAGTTGTATTCCTCAAAAACAGGCTGCTGTCCGTTGTAGCTTATCATAAGAATTTCGGCGATGTTATCCACTATGTATTCCTGCGTCATAACAGTGATTCCCGTCTCGCTGTTGTCAACGTCGCCGCCATCGTTTGTGTCAGCGGTATTGTTTGTATTTGCCGCGTTTTCGGAAGTATCTTTATTATCTCCGCTGTCATCGTTATTTTTTTTAATATCACACGCCGAAACAGACAATATTATAAGAAACAACGTTAAGATTAACGCGGTTATTCTGAATTTTATCCTCATATTTATAAAAATTTACCCCTTTCAATTTTAAATTTTCGATTTTAAATTTTTTAACTTTCAGCTTTAAATTTAATTTTAGAAGTAGTTTTTTCAAAGATATTGTACAGAATTTGATTTGTGATTTCTTCGGTTCCGGTTCCTTCTCCCGTAAGGATTATTTTTTTACCGGATTCAATTGTTTTTTTCAACGTTCCGAATGAATTGCGTGACTGATAAATTTCAAGTTTAATAATATCTTTTTTGGTTAAGCATAATCCGTTTACAAAAAAATCCGTTCCCTGTCTGTACGGGATAATTATATCCTCGATAATCGCGTATATATCCGTTTGATTTACATATGTTATCCGCGATTTACCTGTTTCTATTAATACATGATAATACATTGTTATTCTCCCCTCATAAATAAATTGTGAAATAAAATAATTTTATTCAAAACTTTGCAAGGTTCCGTTTTCGTCTATATACCGGAATATTTTATCTTCGCCGAAACAGGTGCGCTCAGGTGTAACGAATATCTCACCGTCCCATTCATATAAATTTGTGTCTTCGTTAAATCTTACAACCGCGAATTTTATAAGTCCCTCCCCGTCCTGCGTATGTATATAAAGTGTCTCCGCGTTGAATAAAGTTATCGCGCTTATCTGAATCTGTTCGTTTATTAATGTTCCGTCGTCGTCAGCCGCTCCGAGAGATTGCAGTATCGGGATAAAATCTGCGTCCCCGAAATCGACGTTTTCAAATTTACCCTCTCCGCCGGAAATATAATAGCTCGCGTCTTCACTTTCAAAAATATCCTCTTTGACTACCGAAGTTACAGACCCCGACTGGGTGAAAATCCCGTAATCGTTATTCGCGAACTCCCGTGTTATCTGGGTTATATTGTGTGAACCGCCGATACAGAGAAGATAATCGCCCTGATAATATTCAACCGTATAACTGTCTGTTTTAGCGAGAATTTCAGGGTGAAGCGGTGAATATTTTCCGTCTTCTATACCTTGGACATAATAATAAACATTCGAGCAGGTTTCCATTTTCCTTTGGCTTTCCGTATCCATTGATAAAGACATATAAGCACTCGCCCATAAAGAATAATAATTTACATCTTCGTTCATTTTTTCAAGCCATTCGGATTCCGAAGAACAACTGTAAATAAGACCGAGTTCTGTTGCCATAGCCGAAATATTTTCGAAAAGCTCCGTTTTTTCATCGTCGGTGTAAGCGTTCCATGTTTCTTCGCTGTCTGTTATGTATCTGTATTCGCCGAATGAATATAAATCCATTATAGTATATATTTCATACGCGAGTTCTTCCGTCATGATTCCGTCAATAAGTGCGAAGCCGGTGTTTTCTTCCGTATCGTCATAATTTTCATCATTTTCATCAATATAATTGTCATCATTGTACTCATAATCGGCGGTATCGTTTGAAACATCATCTTTTTCCTTGCACGAGGCTAAACCGGGTAAGATTAAACATAGACCCAATAATAATGTGATAATTTTTTTCATCAATAAAATTCTCCTTTGGTTTTGTTTTATAATTCTTATAATTATATTATAACATATAAAAAACCACAAAAGGCAAAGGTCGCAAAATTGACACCAATCCCGATAAATCGGGAGTTTTTGACATAATTTGATATTATATACAATTAGACAAAAGATACACACCAAGTGGAATTTGTGTAGTTTCACAAGGATTTACGCAATATTTCCGAGCGTTATTTTTTGTAAATCCGTCAGTTTGCGTAATATTTGTACACGTAAACTGAAACGACAGCACGCCGTGAATAAAAACACACGTAAAATCAAATCAAACGCGTGGCACAAAAAAACACGCGTAACGGGGTTTTTGTCTCCCCGTACACGGTAAAAAATTTTTTCCGTTTGCCCTATTCTTTCTTGAAAACATACCCTTCGCCGCGCATCGCCAAAATCGTGTATCCCGACCCCAACAGTTTGGCCCTCAACCTCGATATCGCGCTTTTTATCGCCTGTTTATCTTTGATAAGCGGCACTTTCCAGAGNTTTTCATATATATACTCCGCATTTATTGTTTTTTCCTCNTTTTGTGTAAACATCAAAAGCAGCGCGAAATCTTTTTGGGTCAGCAATAAATCCTCATCACGGAAAAACGCCTGCGCAGCCATTACATCAAGTTTTAAAAGCCCTTTATGCAATACTTCGGGCAATCGTTCCGCCCTCCTCAATAACGCTTCAAGCCTTGCGAGAAGCACGCTGAATTCATACGGTTTTGTCAGATAATCGTCCCCTCCGTCGGCTAATCCTTTTATTATATCGTCTGACCCTGTCAATCCCGTGAGAAGTAATACGGGAATATTCGATTCTTTTCTTAATTCTCGTAAAAAATCCAACCCGTTACCGTCAGGCATCATTATATCAAGCACTATCGCGTCGGGTTTCCTCTCTCTCATTTTTTGTTTCGCTTCCGATAGAGTACATGCCGTCATAACTTCATAACTTCTGCGTTTAAGCATACGTTCATTTGCATATGCTATCTGTTCGTTATCCTCTACAAGTAAAATCAATCCGTTCATTATTATTATTTATCTCCTCCGTATTGTCCTTCATAAACCGGTAAAACATAATAAACCGATGTTCCTTTGTCCAATTCACTTTCTATCCATATTTTTCCGCTGTGGGATTCAATTACGGTTTTACATAAATATAATCCATAACCCGTTCCCCCTGTCGATATTCCCCGTTCAAATACATGTTCAAGCATTTCCGGAGCTATTCCCTTGCCTGTGTCATGTATTTCAATGTTTATTTCATGTCCCGTCTTTTTTGCTTTCACGGATAAAACACCGCGTTCGGTATGCGTCCCCGCGTTTTGTAAAACATTTGTGAAAACCTGCGTAATCAAATCCGCGTTGCCGAATATATATAATCCGGATTCTATATCCGTTTCGATAATATTTCCGCGTTTACCGATATTAAGCCGCATCATTTCTATACCGTTGTTTAAAAGAGCCGTGAAATCCAATTTCTGTCTGTCTGTGGTTTCACTCATCGAAGCCAGAGTAAGCATACCCCCGACCATACGCGACAAACGCATAATTTCATTTTGCGCGTTTCCGAGCAGTTTTAAAGCGTCCTCGTCTATCGTGGTATTTTCCAAATCCTCCAAGATTTCCATAACCGTTTGAACATTTACGGAAGTTACTGTAAGAGGAGTTCTCATTTCATGCGACGCGTTGGCGAGAAATTCGGTTTTCATACGGTTGCCCTGTGCGAGTATATCGTTTTGTTCGTCAAGTTTTTTCTGCTGTATATTATATAAACGGAAATGCAGATAAAGACATAGCCCCAATACCATACTTACAGTTATAGCACTTACCGAAATATCAATCACAATTTCAGCTTCTGTTTCAAACACAGTGACTAATTCAGGGTGATAATATGCGATAACGCACAATACGGTATAGTATATTATTTCACAGGCGGTGAAAAAAAGAGCTTTTCTTCCTTCAAGCATAAAAACCGTAAATACTATGGCAAATATAAAAAACGCGGGCATACCGCCGTGATAACCTGCGGACGAAAAAAATAACATTGTAAAAAATCCGAAGAATATTATAATTATTGTAATCATATAGCAAAGCTGATATTTTCCGCTTCGGTAGGAATATACAAGCAGGGAAAAAGAGAGGAGCGTGGAAACAGAATTTGCTATTATAGGTAAGATTCCCGTATAATTTATAACACTGATAATAACCATAAGAAAACTGATAAGTATACCGCCCATAGCGAGTACATGAAACAAACGAACGCGAAATTCGAGTTGAGAGGCGAAATATTTTCCGATAATACGGTAAAATAGCGATTCGGGTTTTTTATCTTGTTCAAACATATAAATTTAAGGCTCCTTTTTTAATTTTATAAAAATATTCTACAATATAAGAAAGAATAAAAATATAAGTAGATTTTAACAAAGGGAAAAATTTTATAAAAACAGTCCTTTAAAGGCGAAAAAAGCAGTATATTATCAAATTCCGCAGCACGTCGTCGTGTCCTGCAAAATTCTCCAAGGTTTTATAAACAATTTTTATACAGCAATACCATAAATTTACTGCATATAATATTTGATTTTATATGCAGCAAAACAATAAATACCTTGTCGGAATATCAAGAAATACCAAGTATATTAAAAAATAATAGTGTCAAAAATATTACAGTATATTCATAGGTAAAAAATTGACAAGAATAAATATATTTGATATAATAAAAAGTATAAAAAATATATCGTTTTAAATAAAGATAAACCCAAAAAATTACGGAGGTTAAATTAATGAAAAAATCCAAAATTTTATCAATGATTTTGGCGATTGTCATGGTAATGTCATTGTTACCGGTTATAACATTACCGGTAAACGCGGCAGACAATGTCATCTATGTTGACACAACAAAAACATCAGGCAATTATGACGGTTCAAGTTGGGACAACGCATATACAGATTTACAGGACGCACTCGGTGCGGCACAAAGCGGCGACCAAATATGGGTTGCGGCAGGGACATATTATCCGACAGTATATGTTGACGATGACAGCCGCACCGAAAGTTTTATGTTAATAGACGGCGTGGCAATATACGGCGGATTTGCGGGAGACGAAACGACGTTCGCTGACCGTGACATTACGGCAAACATAACAATATTGAGCGGTGACATTGGTGCGGAAGATGATATTGATGATAACTCTTATCATGTTGTTTATTCTGACGATAGCGTTGGAAATACTGCTGTTATTGATGGATTTACAGTCACAGGTGGTAATGCAAGCAGTTCAGGGGATAACGGCAACGGCGGCGGTATGTTTAACTATGGCAGTCCGACAATCGCCAATTGTATATTCACCGAAAACACGGCGATAAACGGCGGCGGTATGTATAACGCAGGCAGTGATTCAACAGTCATCAATTGTACATTTAACCAAAATACAATAATCTTAAGCAATGGCAAAGGCGGCGGAATGTATAACGAAAACGGCAATCTGACAATCTCAGGTTGTACATTCTCCGAAAACGCAGCAGACTATTATGGTGGCAGTTTCGGCGGCGGTATGTATAACGAAAATAGCTCTCTGGTGATTTCAGATTGTACATTTTCAGATAACATAGCGAATGTTGGCGGCGGTATGTATAACGAAGGATGTTCTCTGACAATTACCGATTGCATATTTGACGGCAATACTGTAATTGATAACTACGGCGGCGGCAATGGCGGTGGTATGTTTAACTATGATAGCAGTCTGATGATAATCGGTTGTACATTTATTGAAAATACAGCTGTAGAACATGGTGGCGGTATGTTCAGCTGTAGTTATAACGACAATGACAGCCTGATAATAATCGATTGTATCTTTAACAAGAATATAGCAGGAGCCGGTGGCGACTATGGCGACGGCGGCGGTATGTTGACCGTTAATTTTAGTCCAACTATTTCAAATTGTACTTTTACGGAAAATGAGGCAGAATGGGGCGGAGGAATTTATAACGACTATCACAGTGACTCACAAATTTTAAACTGTACATTTATTGGAAATATCGCTGTCACAGGCTTCGGCGGTGGTATGGGGAACAACACCAATGCACCAACCATCTTAGGTTGTACATTCAACGAAAACATTTCAAACGGCAATGGCAATGGTATATATGATTACGACAGCACCCCTATTATAAGTCATTGTATCATTGCAGACGATATTTACGGCGATGCGCCGACAATAACCAACAGCCTAATCCACGACGGAACACAATGGACAGGGCAATCTCCAACACTCACAATCGCGGACGTTGTAAACAGCGACGGTACAATTCCCGAAGGTTCAATTGCGATTGACAGCGGAGACACAGCGGCTTGGCAGACAATCTGGACTACAATCTGGACAACACTCGGACCGAAACTTGAAACAGCCGGTATCATAACCGACGCAAGTTTATATGACGATGTCAGCGATTTAACCGATATAATCGGCAATCCTCGTGTTGATGGAAGCGAAATAGATATAGGTGCGTTTGAAGGAGGCGTTTATGTCCCTCGTATACTCTATGTAGATTTAACCAAAACATCAGGCGACAACGACGGCACAGACTGGGACAACGCATACACAGATTTACAGGACGCAATCGCTTATTCGCAAACCGGCGACCAGATATGGGTTGCGGCAGGGACATATTATCCCGGTACAGCCCGAACCGACAGTTTCACCCTGATAGACGGCGTGGCTCTTTACGGTGGATTCGCGGGAGACGAAACGGATTTTGATGACCGTGACTTTACAGCAAACGTAACAATATTGAGCGGTGATATTGGTGTGGAAGATGATATTACTGATAACTCTTATCATGTTGTATATTCTGATGATAGCGTTGGAAATACTGCGTGTTTTGATGGGTTTACAATTACCGGGGGTAATGCGAACGGTTCAGGCGTGGAATATTACGATGACACCAGCAATGGCGGCGGTATGCTTAACGAAGGTAGCTCGAAAGTAGCGAATTGTACATTTATCGGAAACGCGACAATTAACGACGGCGGCGGTATGCTTAATGACAATAGTTATTCGGTAATAACAAATTGTATATTTACCGAAAATACGGCAACATTTGTCGGTGGCGGGATGTATAACCAAGACGGCAAACCACAAATCATTGATTGTACTTTTACCGAAAATACAGCAGTTCATGGCGGCGGTATGTTTAATGCCGAAAGCAGTCCTACCATTTCAAACTGTGTATTTAGCACCAATACAGCAAGCACTGACGGCGGCGGTATAAGTAATAGCTATTACAGCACTCCCACAGTCACCAACTGCACATTCACCGAAAATACAGCAAATAGCACTGGCGGCGGGATTCATAACTACGAAAGTAATCCGACAATCTCAAATTGTACGTTTATCGGCAATATCTCACAATACGGCGGTGGTATAATGAACCGCTATATCAGTCGTCCTATAATATCGGGATGTACATTTATAAGCAATACAGCAATACATTCCGGCGGCGGAATATATAACAGTGGAAGTGCCGCGACAGTTTTAGGCTGTACATTTACAGGAAATTTAGCAGGTAACTACGGCGGCGGTATGTCCAGCGATTTAACCAGTCCGGCAGTAATAAATTGTGTCTTTTCCGGTAATATTGCAAGTTACGGCGGCGGAATGTATGAGTTAAGTGCAAGCAGCATTGTCTTTGGCTGTACATTTACAGGCAATACAGCGACCGAAAGCGGCAGTGGTATATATCACTTCGGCGATGGTAACCCTTTCATAAGCCACTCTATAATCGACGGCACAGTTGAGGGCGGCGCTCCGGAATATTCATACAGTATAATTGGCGATATAAAATATGGCGAGGACAACGATGACACGTCAACGTGCGTTATATCCGACGTTATAAACGCAGACGGAACATTGAAAGACGGAGGAATCGGTGCAATAGACGGCGGGTATACTGCGTATTGGCAATACTTCTGGGATATTATCTGGAACGTAATCGGACCGCAACTTGAAACAGCGGGCATTATAACCGATGCTGGCGATTATGCAAGTATCGGCGATTTAACCGATATACTCGGAAATCCGCGTGTTGACGGAACAATAGACATAGGCGCGTTTGAGGGCGTAAGCAGTATTTCAGACGTTGAGACGGGCGTTATGACCGTAACCGCGAAAACAGAGAGCGGCACACCCATAACAAACGGCGATATATACACAGGCTCTGAAGATATTATTCTGACTGTTTCGGTAGATGTTACACCGGAAGATATAACAAGAGGATTTATGCAGCCTCTGATAGTCGGCTGTTACAGCCCTGTATTCGGCATAGGTCTCGATGATTCGGAAACTCCGGTAATACCTGTATTTGGCGGTGAAATAACTCTCTCCGATGAGGACAGATACAAAACTGTTGATATATGGATGAATTTCATGGGTATCCCTGAATCACAAAAATATAGTTTTAATGTATCATTACCCAAATTGACAACCCCGACAGCGGTTATAGATTACGCGAACGAAACATTAACAGGTTTGACAGCGAACGCGAAATATACTCTCGGCGGCGTGGAATATACAGCAGACGCGAACGGTAAAATCGCTATTATTGAAGCTATGATGACAGGTACGGCAGTTAATCTTATCGCAGTCGGCGATAATGCTACTTCGTCCGACAGTGACGCACAGTCTGTCACAATCCCGACACGTCCCGCAGCTCCGACAGGTGTAGATAACACACACGAAACATTCAGGGGTCTGGACGACGGAACTTTGACGGGCGTAAGTTCTGACATGGAATATAAAAAATCAGACGGCGAATGGACGGATATAAGCGGTGAAACCGTGAAAAATCTTACTCCGGGTGATTATGTTGTACGTCTCAAAGCAACAGCAACAGCATTCGTAAGCCTTGAAACGGGAGTTTTAACCATTGAAGCCTCATTATTTTCCGTTACAATAGAAACCGTGATTTTTGATGAAGTAACATATGGTTACGCACAGCCTGCGGCAAAAAATATAACAATTATAAATAACCACAATATCGCGGCGGATATTATAAGTGTTGAAGTAGACAGCGAGGACTTCATAATCGCGGGGAGCGGTGATAATATACCCGCAAGCGAAAGTATAAGCACATGGACGATACAGCCTGTAACAGGACTTTCGGCGGGAACTCATACATCAATTATAACCGTAACTTTTGACGCTTCGGAAGGTCAGGAAACCATCGCGACACATGTAACAATAACAATAAATAAAGCAGACCCGCAGTTTACCGTTCCGACAGACCTCACAGCGGAAGCAGGACAAACACTAAGTGATACAATCTTTGAATCTCAACCTGCAAACGGTGAATTTTCATGGGTAAATCCCAACGAAAACGTCGGAAATACAGCAGGTATATTCACATTCAAAGCGAAATTTACACCCACCGATACGGTAAATTATACGACCGTAACAAATATTAACGTTGATGTTAATGTACTTATTTCCGCCGCAATCGACGGCAGTATAACAATAGTCAGCGGAAATTCACAGAGTGCATATACAAACGCACCGTTTGCAAATCCGTTAAAAGTAGTTGTAAAAGACGCGGACGGCAATGTTTTACCGAATATAACCGTAACATTTAACGCGAACGGCATAACATTTGAGGGTAATATAAATACAGCAATAACCGACGCAAACGGCATTGCGACTTCAAAAACAATCACAGCGGGCGGCTCTGTCGGAACTGTTACGGTAACAGCGACAGCGAACGGATTTACTTCCGCAAGTTTCACTCTCACTGTAAACACCACTCCGGGAAATGACGGCGGCGGTGGCGGTATAATCTCCGAATCAAAACTCACCGTTAAATTTGAGACAAACGGCGGCAGTATAATAGGCGACCAGACAATAAACGTTCTCGCGAAAGTCGTAAAACCTGCCGACCCAACCAAAGAAGGATTTACTTTTGACGGCTGGTATATTGATAAAGAATTTAAAACAGAGTTTAATTTCAATTCGGCTGTTATTGCGGATATGATATTGTACGCGAAATGGACGGAAAAAACAGAAGAAGAAACAGAACCAGAAGATATACCCGACGACATCAACGAATGGGAAAATCCGTTCACGGACGTAAACAAAACAGACTGGTTCTATGACGATGTAAAATTCGCGTTTATAAGCGGTTTATTCAACGGAACGAGTGAAAACACGTTTGACCCGAATATATCAATGACAAGGGCGATGCTCGTAACGGTTCTGTGGAGAAACGCGGGAAGTCCGAAGCCTTTAACAGAGATGATATTTACAGATATACCCGAAGATTCATATTATTATGA
>JGI994J12354_10004137_pt1 | contig 13176 bp, 7 predicted proteins | sample IntmicLarv3ML3BL_FD_12354 | JGI IMG/M metagenome (IMG submission 12354)
GTAAAAATTTATTATACAATTCAAGAATCGTATCAATATTATCAACCGATGCAAAAGTATTTCTCGCTTCGTCCAGTTTTTCAAGCAACTTTTCCTCATCAATTTTCCTTACTTCCGCGATTTCCTCTTCCGATTTCGGCTCTTCGATTTGTAAATCAACTATTTTTTCTGATTTCTCTTCTAATTCTTCTGTTGATTTATATTCATCGGTTTGTTCTGTTTTATCAGATTCAATCGGCTTTGTTTCACTTGTTTCCGATACTTTGCTTAAATCTGTTTTTTCAATTTTATTTTGATTTGAATTATTTATACCCTCACGAAAATTTTCTTCATTACGTGCACACGAAACAAAAAGCAATAACGCTATTAATTTTAAACAAATGAATTTTTTCATTAAGCCCGCCCCCTTTGACTTCTAAAAAATATTATTTCTAAAAATATTACTCGGCAAATGGAAAATTTATAGAAAAAAATCCCGTAAAGCAGATAAACGAAAGCCTTATCTCGCCCCATTTATTTTTATTCAAGTGAACCGTCGCGAAAATAAAAAAGGGTTGTCAAGTAACCCTTTTCATGAAATTTTATTTAATTAAACTCAAACGTTTTTAAAATATCCGCAAAAGTGTTAATAAGTTCGTTATGTTTTTCCGGCGCGTTGTGGCTGAAATAAAAATAGTACACCGTGCCGTTATCGCTTATTGCCGCGATTGAATACACCGAATTTGAACTTAAAACCTGTGTATAATATTGAAAAATTACAAATTCATTATCTCCGAAAGTCATTCTCTGCGGACTTTGAAAAATAGTTGTTCCGTCCTCAGATGCTTTTGCCGCCAGGTCTTTATAAAGAAATGAATTAACAACGGTATCGACCGAAATATTATTTCTTACCGCATTTGAATCAGATTCCGATGCACACGCCAAAATCGATGTTGTATCGTATGAATCCATCGCACGCCCAAAATATGCGACCTGTTCAATCGTATATTCCGTTCTTCGGAGCGGAAAATGGTCATCTATTAATTTTTCCCAATCCTCGGAAATTTGCATTCTGCAACCGACATTGTTTAGCTCAACAAATTGATTCCCCGTTTTTAATTTTTTCGTAAAATTTGTATCATCGACAGATGCCGTTTTCAAAACCTCATGCGAATTATTATTACCCGAATTAAAAATAACGCTGTCCTCGTCTTTGAGATATTCATAATCGTGACCGCTCAATTCTTCCGGTAATTCTCCGAAACTTTCGTCTGTGTCGTTTTCCTCTTCTGTGTTATTTCCTATGTCATTAGCGTTGTTATTATCGGCTGAAACACTGCCCGCACCGCTATTATTATTTTTTTTGCAACCGCTTAATATAAGCATCAAAATGATGAAAACAAAAGCAATTTTATTTTTAGAGTTTCTAAGCATGTTTTAATCCTCCCCAAAGATTTTCATCTACTATAATTCTCGACTATAACGGTGAACTTCTTTACGTACATTTATATTTCAAGTCTGCGAATTATTTTGCGAGGTATCATTTTAACAATTCAATGTTATAAATAAATTACAAATTTTAGTGTGCGAAATATAAAAATGTGAATTTATGAACTAATCGTAATTTATTTTTTTAAAAAATCCGATGTGAAATAAATCAGTAACCTATAAATAAATTTTTGTCAAACTTTATTTTCAAAAAATTGATACAAAAAAATTTCAAAAAATTATATAATTGTAACAAATTTTTCTTTTTATTATTTGTTAAAAAGGGTATTTAGTTTAAGCGTGGAATCTAATTTTATGAGGGGTAGTGAAAAGTAAAATAATCGAAACCTAATAATAAAAAAGTTTTGTACAAGTTATTAGTTTTATTAATTTTAGTGTCATTATTCACTTTAAAAAAATAGGGAGGTACAACGTAATGAAAGTTTATAATGCAAGCGAAATCAGAAACGTAGCCGTGCTAGGCCACAGTGGGGTCGGTAAAACTTCTATTTTAGAATCTGCACTTTCTGTGGCGGGTCTGATAAATCGAATCGGAAAAGTTGAAGAAGGCAACACAGTGAGCGACTTTGACCAAGAAGAAATTAAACGTAAAGTTTCAATCAGTGCTTCGCTCATTCCTATCGAATGGAAAGAAAACAAAATTAATTTTATCGATACGCCCGGATATTTTGATTTTGTCGGTGAAGTTAAACAAGCACTTTCTGCGGCAGATTTGGGGCTTATAATTGTTGACGCGAAAAGCGGCGTTCAGGTCGGAACGGAAAAAGCTTGGCAATACTGCACGGAATTGGGTATTCCAAAATTTATTTTTGTTAACGGCATGGATGATGAAAACGCAGATTTGGGCGATGTTATTACTCAATTGAGAGAGAAATTCGGAAAAAGTATTGCACCATTGCAAGTACCTTATATTCAAGACGGAAAATTTGTCGGGTTTATAAACGCTCTTAAAAAAGAAGGGCGCGAATATATTAACGGTCGCACGGAAGATTGCGCTGTTCCGGATTTTCTTAAAGACGCTGTTGATAATGCTCACGAGCAAATCGTTGAGGCTGTTGCGGAAACGTCTGACGAAAATATGGAAAAATTTTTCGCCGAAGAAGAATTTAGCGTGGAAGAACTTCAGCAAGGACTCAGAGTGGGATTGACCGACGGTTCTCTTACTCCTGTTATTTGCGGTTGTGCCACAAAAAATATCGGCGTCAGAGTTTTATTAAATTCTTTGATTACATTCGTACCGAGCGCGGCAGTTTTCAAACCGGAAGTTAAAGCTACATCTGTTAAAACCGGCGAAGAAGTTACATTGAAATGTGATAATAACGAATCTTTGGCGGCGTTGGTTTTCAAAACAATCGCTGACCCTTATGTTGGAAGAGTAACTTTATTTAAAGTTTTATCCGGCGTTTTGAAAAAAGATTCTTTGATATATAATCCGAGAACCGACAGCGCGGAAAAAGTCGGTGCGCTTTCACTTATGCGCGGAAAAGACTTAATTCCCGTTACAGAAATTTGTGCCGGCGATATCGGCGCGGTTTCAAAAATGTCCAGCATTTTAACGGGCGATACTCTCTGCACAAAAGAAAAACCCGTAAAACTTCCGGAAATCGTTTATCCGAACGGATATTTAAGATATGCCGTTTTCCCTAAAGGAAAAGGCGCGGAAGATAAAGTTGCGAATGCTTTCTCAAAAATATTGGAAGAGGACAGAGTTTTAAAATTCGCTCCGGACTCATCAACAAAAGAAACGGTACTTTGTGCGATGGGCGATAATCACGTTGATGTTATCGTTTCCAAATTAAAAAATAAATATAATCTCGAAGTTGAATTAAAATTGCCCAGAATCCCTTATCGCGAATTTATCAAAGGTAATGCGGATATCAGAAATAAATATAAAAAACAATCCGGCGGAAGCGGACAATACGGCGATGTTCAAATTAAATACGAACCATCGGGCGATTTAACACTTCCTTATGTTTTTGAAGAAAAAATATTCGGCGGTTCTGTTCCTAAACAATATTTTCCTGCGGTTGAAAAAGGTATTGAAGAAAGTGTTCAAGCCGGACCTCTTGCGGGATATCCCGTTGTCGGTATAAAATGTACGTTGGTTGACGGTTCTTATCATAACGTTGACTCGAATGAACTTTCATTTAAAATTGCATCAACACAAGCGTTTAAAGAAGGTTTTATGAAATCAAACCCGGGATTGTTAGAACCGATTTATAAAATAGATATTACAGTGCCCGATGATTATACGGGCGATGTTATGGGCGATATGAATAAACGCCGCGGCAGAGTTTTGGGCATGGAAAGAGTCGGCGACAACCAAGTTATTCAAGGCGAAGCACCGCTTTCGGAATTATTTAAATATTCTACTGATTTACGCTCTATGACACAAGGACGCGGCTCTTTTGAAATGGAATTTACGCGCTATGAAGAAGTAACGCGAGATGTTTTGGAAAAAGTTGTTGCGGAATCTAAAAAAGAAAGTTAATAAAATTAACTGATTTATAATTGAACGATAAATAAAATAAATAAATTTAAGCCTGTCAGCGAAGAATGAAGCTTTGCCGACAGGCTTTTAATATTTTTTTTAAAATTTTGCGGACGATTAAAAAATGAAAAATTTTAAAAACTATTTGAATATTAGTTCCCAATAGGTAAGTCCTCAAGTTTAAAATTATTACTCATATTTCGTGAATGATTCATCACCTTTTCTGCTCAACTACATTTTTATGTTTTCGCTTTATATTATAAAATTTATTTAGTGCTTTCCTTTCGCCCTTTTAAAAGATTACTATATATCAAATTTAAAGGCAAAGTCCAATAAGTATTGGTTTTTGAGTTCCACAATCTTTTTAATATATTATTAACTTTATAAAATTCTTTGTTTACATAATCAAAACCTTGTGTCAACTCTTCCGTCGTCATNGCTTTCGNCTGAAAAACAACATCGGTGCGGCTGTTATATTTAGACCAGTCCTCCGTAAGAATGCGTCCCTCGTTTTTCAGTCTGTCAAACAGCGGCGTGCCGGGGTATGGCGTAAGCATATTAAAAGTCGCTTGGTCTATGCCGTTATCTTTTAAAAATTCGAGAGTTTCATCAAATACAGATGTTGTATCGCAATCAAAACCGAATACGATTCCTGCTTGAATAGAAATTCCGTGGCTGTGGATTCGTTTTATAATTTCTTTATATTGTTCAACTTTATTAAATGATTTGCTTGCGCTGTCGAGCGACATTTGTGTAACACTTTCAAATCCTATAAACAAATGGCGGCAGCCGCTTTTATGGGCGAGTTTCAAAAATTCGTCATCTTCTCCCGCTTTGATACTCGCTTGAGATGACCACCATTTTTTATATGGAGTAATCGCTTTAAACATTTCTTTCGCGTAAGCCATATCCGCACAAATATTATCGTCCCAAAATATAACGACTTTTCCTTTGAACTCGCCGAAATCTTTAGCGACCTGTTCAACGGGGCGTTTACGAAATTGTCCCGTATACATGCATCGAACTGCGCAAAACTCGCATGAGTTCGGGCAACCGCGAGTGGCGAACAGAGTTCCCGTTGTATGGTCCGAGCGGTGAAAATGCTCTTTTTTTAATAACGGTGCTTTTGATAAATCCACAATTCCGTCATCTTGATAACGCGCTTTAATTTTGCCTTTTTCAAAATCCGAAAAAAATATGGGGAGAGTATTTTCCGCTTCGCCGATAAATATGCTGTCGGCGTGTAACGCGGCTTCTTCGGGAACAAGTGTTACATGAGGACCGCCCATAATAACGGGAATACCTTTTTTACGAAATTTTTCGGAAATTTCATACGCGTGATAACAACATGGCGTGTGAAAAGTCATTGCAACAAGGTCATACTCCGCAGAAAAATCTAACTCATCGCACTCTTCATCAACATGAAAAACAGACCAGTCGTTCGGAAAAAATGCCGCAATATACGGCATCGTACATTGCTGAAATTTTATATAACGCGCTCGGCGGATATGTTTCATTTCGGGGCTGTATACAGTAATAATCAAGGCTTTTTTCATTTATTTCTCCTCCGCAATCAAAATTTTTCAGATGAGTTATTATCGTAAAATCAAAAATTAAAGTAAAGAAATTCAAAATGAAATTCAAAAGATGAAATTTTATAAATTGCTATTAATTTATTTTTGTAAAGCTGTTTATTCTTGCGAATCACACTCAACATTGAAACTGATGACACCAACCTTGTTTTATTCCATCTCTAAGTTTATTTATTACTTTATGGTAAACAATTGTATTTATTATGTCAATTCAAGCAAAAAACACTTTTAGAAATTGAAGTTTAAATTTTTTATTTTGGTAAAAATAAAAAGGTATGGTATCATAAAAATAATGTAAAAGCAATTTTAAAAATCGCTGTGATATCAGGAGGGGAAATAATGCAAGGTGTATTTGGTTATGTATTCCGCGGTATGAAAACAGATATTGATAAGGTGCGTGCTTATGATAAAGAACATTATGATTGGTTCGACAGTAAGTCCATGCCTGCTTCTCTTTTTGTTTCTTCGGATGGCGGCTTTTTGGTGTGGAGTGTGGATGGGAGTTGCAATGCGAACAATGCACAAAATTATTTTGTGGATATGGTAAAAGCCGTACATGCGTTGGAAGGCGCAGTATGGTTGAAAATGTTAGGCGCGGAACAAGGAATGGGACTTTATTCTGAAGTCGGAAGTGCAGAAGTATCGGATATTGATATCACGGAAGAAATAAGTTATATAGAATGTAGTGAAACCATCGATTTAATATCTCGACTTGAAGATGAGGGTGATTATGAAACCACCTTTGTAATAGACGGAAATGAATTTACATTGGATACTATTTACAGCGATGCCGACGGATTTTATTACGACTATAATTTAGCTGCTATCAGTTATGAACCCGCCCGAAAGTTAATCGACGAAGCCAGGTTTTGGTTTAGTTAAACGAAAAATTTATAAGTATGAGTTTTTCGGAGTTGTTTTTTGATGCAATCGGTTTTTTAAGGCGTTGTTTAAATCCATATTTACGAAAGTAACTCACATCAAATTAGGGTAATCGTATTACAATATTTATACGGTTACCCTTAAAAATTTGCCTGCCCGTTTGCTTTCCTGCTCATCAAATAATAAAATGAAAGAAAAATTTTATGTTAGACCTGTTCAGGTTTCCGAACAGCTTTATTGATATGAAAATCTCAGTCAACAATTAAAATGTCATGTCTTTTTTTATTTTTAGAACTATCCTTTGAACTTTAAAATAAATTAAGATGAAAATTCTAAGAAATGTGTTTACATCGGAAAAAAATTAAAGTATGATTTATAACGATTAGGTTTAATTTGATAACAGAAACTTGATAACTTTTTGATAATGGAATATCAGTAATACCATATAAGTCAGATAGTATGTATCAAATAGAGTAAAAATCTATCAAGAAACATAAATAAAATTGTTTGGAACAAACTTTAACTTTGCGAGTGGTAATATTTTCAACTTAGCATAATATTCAAGATTAGAAGTGAAGGGGAAGTGAAATAAATAAACCATGACTAAATATATTTTTGTAACGGGCGGCGTTGTTTCGGGTTTGGGAAAAGGAATCACCGCGGCATCATTGGGCAGACTTCTGAAACAAAGAGGTTTAAAAGTTGCGGCGCAAAAATTCGACCCGTATATGAATATTGACCCCGGAACAATGAGCCCGCTTCAGCACGGAGAAGTTTTTGTTACGGACGACGGCGCGGAAACCGATTTAGACTTAGGTCATTACGAGCGTTTTATAGACGAAAACTTGACGAAACTGAGCAATTTAACATCGGGAAGAACATATTGGAGCGTGCTTTCCCGTGAGCGCGCCGGCGGATATTTGGGCGGAACGGTTCAAGTTATTCCGCATATCACGCAGGAAATAAAAGATTTTATTTATTCGAGTGCCGAAAAGAGCAATGCGGATATTTTAATAACCGAAATCGGCGGAACGACGGGCGATATTGAAAGTCAGCCGTTTATAGAAGCGATTCGACAAGTTGCGTTTGAAAAAGGACAAGAGAACTGTTTGTTTATTCATGTGACTTTAGTTCCGTATATAAAAAAATCCGGCGAACATAAATCAAAACCGACTCAACATTCCGTTAAAGAACTCCGCGGCATGGGAATTTCTCCGAATATTATTGTCGCGCGCGTGGACGAAACTTTAACTGACGAAATCAAAGAAAAAATTTCGCTTTTTTGTAATGTAAAAACGGATTGCGTTATTGAAAATTTGAGCGTTTCATCTTTATATGAAGCGCCGCTTATGTTGCATGAAAACGGATTGGATAAAGTTGTATGCCGCGAACTTTCTCTCGATGTTCCCGAGCCGGATTTAACGGAATGGCGCGCCATGGTACAAAAAATTTCGGACAGAAAAAAAGATGTTACCATTGCGATTGTCGGAAAGTATGTGCAACTAATCGACGCGTATTTATCAATTATCGAAAGTTTGAATCACGCAGGTTTTGAAACGGGCGCGAATGTCAATATTAAATGGATAGACAGCGAAGAAGTGACGGAGCAAAGCGCAAATGAAATTTTAGGCGCGGCGGACGGCATTCTCATTCCCGGCGGATTCGGCGACAGAGGAATCGAGGGGAAAATTTCGGCGTGTAAATATGCGCGTGAAAATAATATTCCGTTTTTGGGAATTTGTTTGGGTATGCAAATCGCGGTTATTGAATTTGCGCGTAATGTTTGCGGACTTTCGGGCGCAAATTCGGGCGAGTTTGATAAAGATTCACCGCACCGCGTGATTGATATTATTCCCGAGCAAATCGGAATGATTGGAAGCGGCGGCACAATGCGGCTCGGCGCGTATCCGTGTGATGTTGCGAAAAATTCTTTACTTTATAATCTGTACGGCTCAGAAAAAATCAGCGAGCGTCATCGACACAGATTTGAATTTAACATCGAATATAAAGAAATCCTCACGAGTAAAGGGCTTTCTATATGCGGAATATCGCCCGACGAAAAACTTGTTGAAGCTATTGAGTTACCCGAAAATGATTTTTTTATCGCGGCGCAATATCACCCCGAATTTAAAAGTCGTCCGAATAAACCGCATCCGTTATTTTTGGGGCTTGTTAAAAGCGCACTTAATGCGCGGGAGGGCTNAACTATGCGAAATTATGAAACAGAAACGAAAAAACGAATTGAATATATAAANGGCNTTTTGTCCGATGCTCATGCNGACGGAATCGTTTACGGCAACAGCGGCGGAAAAGACAGCGTGCTTNTCGGGATTCTGTGCAAAATGGCTTGCGATAATACAGTCGGAATTATTCTTCCCTGCGGTTCAAAAAGAAATTATACCGCGGATAAAACCGATGCCGAGGTTGCGGCGAATCAATATAATATTTCTACGCGAATTATTGATTTATCGGACGCGCGAAACGAAATTATAAAATCAGTCGGCGAAGCGGCAACATTAACGGATAATGCACTTTCCAATATCGCGCCGCGCCTTAGAATGACCGCTTTATATACGGTTGCGGCGAGCGAAAACCGACTTGTCGCGGGAACGGGAAATAAAAGCGAAACTTATATGGGTTATTTCACAAAATGGGGCGACGGCGCGTATGATTTTAACCCGATTGCAGATTTAACGGTTACGGAAATTTATGAATTTCTGCGCTATTTAAATGCGCCCGAGGAAATTATCAATAAAGAACCGTCAGCGGGATTATTCGACGGGCAAACGGACGAGAGCGAAATGGGCGTCACTTATGACAGCATCGACGAGTTTTTAAACACGGGAGTTGTGAGCGAAAAAGATGCCGCGATTATAAATAAATTTCATAGTGTGAGTGAGCACAAACGTAATATGCCGAGCACATTTAAAGGATAATAAAAGCGCATGATTCTGTAATCTCTTTCGGATTTTCAGAATCATGCGCACTTTTTATTTTTTTGATTTTTATATTAGAACTCTTTTAGAAAATCATCAAATAATTCTATCGTGGCATCTGAATTTTCATTAATAGATGATGAAATATCTTCGAGTTTTTCTTCCGATTCCGCCTCAAAATCTATTCCAACCGCACTTGTTAAATCTTCCGATTCAAATTCCGATTCTGCCATTGCTTGCAATTCTTCCGGCTCAAATTCCAAATCAAGCGATGCCGTAATATCCGTAAATTTCATTTCGGAATCCGCTGTTTCTAATAATTTTTCTATTTCAATCGGCTCAAGTTCCGGTTCAGTCAGTTCTGATTCCTGCGTATTGTCGGCTTGAATTTCACTTTCCTCATTAACAATCGTTTGAGTTTCTTCGATTGTTGTCGGCTCAGTTTCAGTTATTGTCGATTCAGTTTCAGTCGCTTCAACTTCTTCGATTACATTCAGAATCGCTTGAATTTCTTCTTGAGTGTTATCCTCTTCCGTTTCTTGAACTTCAGTCACGACAACGGTACGTGGTTGAAGTTCATCATAATCAAAAATATCCAGTGAAGAGACTTCTTCCGTAATCGCGTTTATGCTATCGCACCAACCGGAAATTTCATGAAGATTTCCGCGCGCTTCCGCGCTGACTTTTTGAAACTCGTCCTCATCTGTAATATCGATTGCATTTTCATAAACTTCGCGATAATGCTCTTTTGCGTTGTTCAATTTAAGCAATTCACCGACAACCGTATCATCTGATTGAGTTGCGTTATCGAAATTTAAAATATCCGATGCTGAAATTTTTTCTGCAACCTCACTCATTTTATTGCGTAAGCAAACAATTTTGCGAATATTTTTTCGCGTATCGTTATTAACTCTTTGAAACTCGTTTTCATCGATAATGTCAATTGCTCTTTCATAAACTTCGCGATAATGTTTTTTCGCGTTATCCAGTTTTTTTATTAAATCTTCCATTAAAAACTCAACCCCTCAATAAATTTTTTCATATCATAAAGTGTATCCGAAAACAATTCGGCTGCAATATAATTTCATAAAAATTTTTTCGTTATTTTCGGATACGGCTTGCCGATAATTCTCACTCTATTAGTTATCGATATATTTTACATTTATTTTAAGCTTTTAAGTTCATTTTTACGCATTTTTAATTTTCTTTATTATTTAAAACCACATTTATAAATATTAATTGAAATTTATTACGATTATAAAGGCTGAATTAACGAACGAAATATAACTTTCAAAGAAAATTTTTAATCTGATTTTATTTTTTTTAAATTTTTTTCTTAACAATTTAAATTTAAAAAATCCAAATCGATAAAATTAATAATCTTAGGTTGACAAGTTTGCATATGTAAATAAAACCGTTTCGGAATTAAAAATATTTGATAAAAAATAATTGGAAAGCATATTGTTTATTTTGGAAAAATTAAATAAAAACACAAAGTAAAAATTTTTACAAACAATTAAAACAGGCACTGTTATCTTCATACAGTGCCTTAATTTTCAATATATTTTATTCGCCTTTCGCAACCGAATAATATTTTTCCCCAACAACGATTTCCTTAACCGCTCCGTTTTTTTCAACCAATTCGGAAACAGTAACAAACTCGTAACCGTTTTCAATCATGGTCGGCACGAAATATTTAACGGATTCCACCGTAGTTTCAAACAAATCATGCAAAAGAATTATGCTTCCGTCCTCCGTATTATCAAAGATATTTTGCGTTATGGAATCGATGTCCCGATAATTCCAATCCGCAGGGTCAACATTCCAGAAAATCAAAGACATCTCCAATTCTCTCGAAATATCCACAACGCGTTGGTCATGTGAGCCGTAAGGTGCTCTTACAAGATTCGGTCTTTCGCCCGTGAGTTCAAAAATTTGATTATTCGTATAATCTATTTGATTTACGATATCTTCCCAACCTAAACGCCTTAAATCTTTATGTCCGTACGTGTGATTGCCGATTTCATGCCCGCCTTCTTTGATTTTGTTTACAATTTCGGGCGATTTATCGATGGCATATCCGACAAGAAAGAATGTCGCTTTTATATCCAATTCTTCTAAATATTGAAGTAAAGTTTCGGTATATTCGGGGTGCGGACCGTCATCAAACGTAAGCGCAATATACTTTCGTCCTTCGTTGAAAAAGTCCTCATATGCGTTAAAAACTTCCGCACTTGAATTTTTAAAAGATTTTCTTAAAAGTTTCGCGGGCACTTCCGCGGTTATTGTTTCGGAATTATTATTTTCGTCCAAAACAAAATCGTTAAAATAGAAAACAAATTCATTTTCGTTTACCATAACGAAATTTTTATAAAAATCGGTATTCGGATAAAAAACACTTTCAAAATTTTCTATTTTGGAATTGTATTCTTTTTCCTTAAAAGTATTTTTAACATAATCGGAAAGCGCAACAAGTTCACTCTCATCAAATTTAACATCTATGAATTGTTTTTCGTTTCTGTTATAAAGCAAAGTTTTTGAAATATTTTTTGAAACATCACCGACCGTTTCTTTTTTGGTCAAAACAACATTTATAATATCGTCCGTCAGACGATACGCATCAAAACTTATCTCCAGTTGATTTTTATCATTGTTTCTTTTAAAATTATTTATATCAACAAGAATACTGTCAAGGACTTTTGTGCGGTCATCAACTATAAAAACAGGAAGCGAAACATCTATATAATTATANTCTTGCTCTTCTTCTTTTTCCGANTAGAGGTATGCGTTTGTATCATTATCATATCGGAAATCTTCCCGAATAACATCTTTTATCTCTTCGACNCCTTCGTCGCTTGCCTCCAACGTTGAAGAAAATGTATGTTTAGAAGTATTACAAGAGGACAAAACCATCATTCCCAACAAACTGTACAAAAAAATAAATTTTTTCACAATTAAGACTCCTTACAATTAATATATATCAACTTTAGTTTTAAACAAACCGAAGGAATTAATACAAGAATTTTTAAACTTTACAATATTAAACTCTGTAATTTTTTGATTTCGGTAATTTCAAATCTTTATAACAAATTAAAATAACTTAATCACAAGTTTTTATCGGTTGTATTGAATCAATAAATTACCTTGGGGTTGCTTGAGTCGGCAGTTTTATGACCGCCTCGAAACAAGTATAGCACAAAACAGGAAAATGTATCAGCCTTTATCCGAAATTTATACAAAATTTTCTTAATTTTCTTATATAGAAATAATATTCTTGTGTTATTAGGAAGTTTATTGTATCATTTTGGTTATTGAAACCAAGTGCCTTAAATTTATTTTCAATAAATTATTAGTTTTTTTCTAAATAAAAAACCCATCTCGGACGACTTAATATTATGGTTTATTCTAAAATTACATTAAGGCTGTTATCAAACTTTACTTTATCCATGACGCATAAATTATAAAATATAAAAAACTTGAGAATACTTTTTAAAAATCTGTATGATAGTTTTGGGGGGTACATTTTTATGGAGATTTTAAAAAATAATAAAAATACGGGCGACAACAGAGGAAAAGCACAATCGAATGTTAACAATAAAAAAATTAACAATAGGAAAACCGATAATAAAAAAGTTAATAACAAAAAAGCTAATAATAAAACTGCACGCAATAATAAACTAAACAATAATAAAACAAAGAAAAATAAAAAGCGCAGAAGAAAAGACCCGCAAGTCGTTTTGTTTCAAAGAGTTTTGGCGGGCGTTTTGGTTTTAATAACTTTATGTTT
>JGI994J12354_10004138_pt1 | contig 13176 bp, 11 predicted proteins | sample IntmicLarv3ML3BL_FD_12354 | JGI IMG/M metagenome (IMG submission 12354)
GGATAGATGAGCGGTATTTGTATTTTGAGATAGAAGGTGGCGAGTGGGAATTTGAGGCCACTGTAGTTGAATAAATGCTAAAGCCATGCCATCTCGACTGCACTTCGTTACATCTCGATGACGGGCTGCGCCGAATAAATGCTAAAGCCATGCCATCTCGACTGCTCTTCGTTACGTCTCGATGACGGGCTGCGCCGAATAAATGCTAAAGCCATGCCATCTCGACTGCTCTTCGTTACGTCTCGATGACGGGCTGCGCCCTATAAACTCAAAAAGACTGACAATAGCAAGTGAACTTGCTTGTCAGTCTTTTTTCCTTTGCATGGCTTTAGCTTCGAACAGTCTGTAGGAGAATTGAACTCCCGATTCCGCCTTGAGAGGGCGGCGTCTTAACCACTTGACCAACAGACCTTAGTGAATATTTTTTGCTTTTTTATTTTAGCTCATTTTTGTCAGGGATGCAAGAATTTTGTGACGAAATGGTGAGAAGTGTAATTGGAATGATATGATGATTTTGGCATATATAGTGTTTTTGGAACTTTTGTTGTCAAAATGTAGTAAAAAGTCTTGCGAAATTGACCTAAGAGAATTATACTAGAAAGAGCGAGTTTAAGCTCGGAAAGAAAAATTTATGAGTAATTATATTAAATAGAGGTGGATAGATAATGGCAAAGAAAAATACATATGACGCAAGTAGTATTTCGGTGCTGGAAGGACTAGAGGCAGTTAGAACAAGGCCAGGGATGTATATTGGAAGTGTATCGAGAAAAGGCTTGAATCATTTGATTTACGAAATTGTGGATAATGCCGTGGATGAACATTTGGCAGGCTTTTGTAGTTTCATCAAGGTGGAACTAGAAAAGGATGGCTCGTGTACGGTGACTGATAATGGGCGAGGAATCCCAGTGGGGATGCATGAAAAGGGAATGTCAGCAGAACGACTTGTTTTTACGACTCTTCATGCAGGCGGTAAATTCGACGATTCAGCATATAAGACCAGTGGAGGATTGCATGGTGTTGGTTCTTCGGTAGTGAATGCATTATCAACATATTTGGACATCAAGATTAGTCGTGAAGGTCAGATACATCACGACCACTATGAACAAGGGATTCCAACAATCGACTTAATTGGAGGATTGTTGCCAACTTTGGGACGAACCAAGGAAACAGGAACTTGCGTAAATTTCTTGCCTGATCCAGAGATATTTGAAAAGACACGTTTTGCCGCAACAGAGGTGAAGAGTCGTTTGCATGAAACAGCATATCTAAACCCAGAGCTGACAATTTTATTTGTTGACAAACGCGGTGAAGAAATAGAGGAAATAAAATATCACGAGCCAGATGGTATCATCGGGTTTATTCGTGATTTGAATAAAAAGAAAGACGCAATCAACGAACCAGTGTATTTTAGTGGCGAATCAGAGGGGATTACGGTTGAGTGTGCTTTCCAGTATACCAATGAATTCCAAGAAAATGTGCTAGGTTTCTGTAACAATATCTACAACGCTGAAGGCGGAACACATTTGACAGGATTTAAGACAACTTTCACAACCATCATGAATACATATGCTCGTGAAGTGGGGGTATTAAAAGAAAAAGATGCCAACTTTACTGGTGCGGACATAAGAAATGGAATGACAGCAGTAGTTTCGATTAAGCATCCAGCCCCTCGTTTTGAAGGACAAACGAAGACTAAGCTAGATAACCCAGACGCAACTAAAGCAACTAGCAAAGTAGTCGGCGATGAGTTGGTAAGATACTTTGACCGTAATCTTGAAACATTAAAGAATGTTCTTTCTTGTGCTGAGCGTTCAGCAAAGATTCGCAAGAATGAAGAAAAGGCTAAGACTAACATGCTAGTTAGACAAAAGTTTTCATTTGATTCAAATGGCAAACTAGCAAATTGTGAAAGTCGAGATGCCTCAAAATGTGAGATTTTTATCGTCGAAGGGGATTCGGCGGGAGGCTCAGCAAAGACTGCGCGTAACCGTAATTTCCAGGCGATTTTGCCAATCCGAGGCAAGATTTTAAATGTTGAAAAAGCAACGATTGATAAGGTATTGGCAAATACCGAGATTAAATCAATGATTAATGCTTTTGGCTGTGGTTTTTCAGAAGGGTACGGCAACGACTTTGATATTAGCAAACTTCGTTACGACAAGATTGTTATTATGGCCGATGCCGATGTCGATGGAGCTCATATTTCCACCCTCTTGATGACGTTGTTTTATCGCTTCATGCCAGAACTTATCTTTGAAGGGCATGTTTACTTAGCGATGCCGCCACTTTATAAAGCGATGCCGGCAAAAGGAGAAGAAGAGTATCTTTACGATGACAAGGAATTAGAGAAATACCGTAAACGACAAACGGGTTCATTTACCTTGCAAAGGTATAAAGGACTTGGCGAGATGGATGCTGATCAATTATGGGAAACAACGCTTAACCCAGAGACGAGAATTTTGCAACGAGTTGAAATAGAAGACGCGCGCTTGGCATCAGAAGTAACGGAAGTACTGATGGGAACTGAAGTACCACCACGTCGAGCGTTTATATACGAACATGCCAGCGATGCTGAGTTAGATGTGTAGGAGGAGAGCAGATGGCTAAATATCAAGAACAGATTATCAAAACTGAATATTCCGAAGTAATGCAAAAATCCTACATTGACTATGCGATGAGTGTTATCGTAGCCAGAGCATTGCCTGATGTCCGTGATGGGCTAAAGCCAGTTCAGCGAAGGACGCTATATGATATGTATGAATTGGGTATTCGCTATGATAGACCATATCGTAAATGTGCGAGAATTGTCGGTGACACGATGGGCAAATATCACCCTCATGGTGATAGTTCTATCTATGAATCATTGGTAGTTATGGCGCAAGAATTCAAAAAGGGCAAGACGTTAGTTGATGGACACGGCAACTTTGGCTCAATCGAAGGCGATGGAGCAGCAGCGATGCGTTATACAGAGGCGCGACTTGAAAAAATCACTCAAGAAGTTTTTCTAGGTGATATGGATAAGGATGTTGTTGATTTTGCGCCAAACTTCGATGAAACTGAAAAAGAACCAGAAGTATTGCCAGTAAGAATCCCTAACCTTTTAGTAAATGGGGCGGAAGGGATTGCCGTTGGTATGGCGACCAGTATTCCACCACATAATCTAGGTGAAGTGGTAGATGCTGTCAAAGCGTATATGAAAAATAACGATGTTACGACTAAGGGACTAATGAAGTACATAAAAGGTCCAGACTTTCCAACCGGCGGATTAGTTGTCAACAAGGATGTCTTGCGTGAAATCTACAAAACGGGTAACGGTAAGATTAGAGTTCGTGGCAAGGTAGATATCGAAAAGGGCAAAGGTGGCAAGCAGTATTTAGTCATCACCGAGATTCCATATACGATGATTGGTGCCAATATTGGCAAGTTTTTAAATGATATTGTGGGGCTAGTTGAAAGTAAAAAGACGACGGATATTATCGATATTTCTAACCAATCATCTAAGGAAGGAATTCGCATTGTCTTAGAACTTAGAAAAGGAACCGATGTTGAGAACTTAAAAAATATGCTTTACAAGAAGACACGCCTTGAAGATACTTTTGGGGTTAATATTCTAGCCGTGGCGGACCAAAAGCCGGAGACTTTGAGCTTAAAGCAAGTAATAGAGCATCACGTTGATTTTCAATTTGAAATAACAACTAGAAAATACCAGACCCTACTTGGTGCTGAGTTAGATAAAAAAGAAATTCAAGAAGGTCTAATTAAGGCTTGTGACATCATTGATTTGATTATTGAAATTATTCGCGGTAGCAAGAATCGCAATCAAGTTAAAGAATGTTTGACGATGGGAGATGTAACAGGGATTAAGTTTAAGTCAACGGCAAGCAAGAATTTGGCGGCGGATTTGCGTTTTACCCAGCGACAAGCGACAGCGATTTTAGAAATGCGTTTATATCGCTTGATTGGTCTTGAAATAGAAGCATTGATGAAAGACAACGAGGTAACACTTGCCAATATCGCTCGCTACGAAGAAATTTTGAATAACTACGATACTATGGCAGAAGTAATAACGAATGAGCTTGACGCAGTCAAGAAGGAATATGGGCGTAAACGTCGTACAGTAATTGAAAATGCCGAGGAAGTCGTTTTTGAAGAAAAGAAAATCGAGGAAATACCAGTATTCTTCATGATGGATAGATTTGGTTATGTTAAAACAGTTGACAAGCCAACTTATGACCGCAATGCGGAGACAATCCAAGCTGAATCAAAGTATGTATTCAAATGCATGAATACCGATAAAATATGCCTCTTCACTGACAGCGGCAAGATGCATACAGCCAAAGTGCTTGATTTACCATTTGGCAAATTCCGCGACAAAGGGGTGCCTATTGATAACTTTAGCAATTTTAATAGTTCGGAAGAAGAATTATTGTGCGTTGCAAGTATGGAATCAGTTAAGAGTGGAATGATTTTATTTGCAACAGAACAAGGGATGGTTAAGCGAGTAGAGGGAGAAGGATTTGATGTGGCGAAGAGAACTATCGCAGCGACGAAACTGATGGACAGCGATAAGGTAGTATTGGTGGGATTGTGTGATGCGATGGATTATGTCGTGATGCAAAGCGATGAGGGATACTTCTTGAGATTCTTGGTAGAAGAAGTACCAACTAAGAAAAAGGGTGCAGTTGGAGCGAGAGGAATGAAGATTGGCAAGACAGGGATAATTGAAAATGCATACCTAGTGGCTAATCGCATGGAATACACGGTTTCTTATAAGGAAAAGGAATTCGTTCTAAATAAACTGAAACTTGCAAAACGTGATACTAAGGGAACCAAAGTTAGAGTATAGCCAAAATGTGCCATTTATAGGGGAAGATAGGGAAAAGACCTTGCATAAAGCCTGTAAAAATGCTATAATACACAAGAATTACATAAGATGTTACTAACGGAGTGGGCAAAAGCCCACTCTTATTTGTTGCAATCGGGGGACAAAGAATGAGCAAAAAAGAAATCTATGAGTCAAGAGCGGAAGAATTACTAAAACCAATTACTGATTCGGGAGGTTATGAGTTGGTTGATGTCGAGTACATCAAAGAGGGAGCAACATGGTATCTGCGCTCCTACATCGACAAAGAAGGTGGAATCACTATCAATGACTGCGAGACGGTTAGTCGAGCGCTTAGCGAAAAATTGGATGCAGAAGATTTTATTGCCGATGCGTATATTATGGAAGTAAGTTCACCAGGACTTGGCAGACCACTTAAAAAGGAGAAAGACTATGTTCGCAGCATGGGGAAGGAACTTGAACTACGAACTTATAGGGCTTTCGATAAGCAAAAAGAGTTTTATGGAATTCTCAAAAGTTATGATGATATTAGCGTGACGATTGAGTTAGAGGATGGCGAAGACAGAACTTTTCAAAAAAACGATATTGCGTTGATTCGCCTAGCATTTGATTTTTAAATTACACATTAGATTTTTATTAAAAATAGGGAGGACAAAGGAAAATGAATACGGAATTACTGGAAGCGTTAAAGATGTTAGAACAAGAAAAGAACATCAGCAAGGAGACACTACTTGAGGCTATCAAACAATCACTAAAGCAAGCTTGTAAGAATCACTTTGGTAAGGATGAGAATGTTGATGTTCAAATCGACCCAGATACTTGCGAATTTGCGGTACAAGCTAAAAAGACGGTTGTTGAGGAAGTAGAAGATAAGGCAACAGAGATTAACTTAGAAGATGCTAAGAAGATTAACAAGAAGAGCAAAATTGGTGACGAAGTAGAGGTTGACATTGAATCCAAAGAGTTTGGACGTATCGCAACTCAAAACGCGAAGAATGTCATCTTACAGAAGATTCGTGAAGAAGAGAGAAAAGTACTTTACAACGAATACTACGAAAAAGAACGAGATATTGTTACTGGTGTTGTACAACGTTATCTAGGCAGAAATATCAGCATCAACCTTGGACGTGCCGATGCCCTTCTAAATGAAAATGAACAGGTTAAGGGCGAAACATTCCGTCCGACTGAACGCATCAGAGTATATGTGCTAGAAGTTAAGGACTCACCAAAAGGACCTAAAATATTGGTGTCAAGAACGCATCCAGAGATGGTTAAGCGATTATTTGAAACAGAAGTAGCGGAAGTAAATGACGGAACTGTTGAGATTAAGAGTATCGCACGTGAAGCAGGTTCGAGAACAAAAATTGCAGTATGGTCAAACGACCCGGACGTTGATGCAGTTGGAGCATGTGTGGGGATGAATGGTTCAAGAGTAAATTCTGTAGTTGATGAACTTCGTGGCGAGAAAATCGATATCATTAACTGGGATGAGAATCCAGGATTTCTAATTGAAAATGCGTTAAGTCCAGCCAAAGTAATCTCAGTTATGGCAGACCCAGACGAAAAGACAGCGAAGGTTATCGTACCAGACTATCAATTATCACTGGCAATCGGTAAAGAAGGACAAAATGCTCGTTTGGCAGCAAGATTGACAGGATTCAAAATCGACATTAAGAGCGAAACACAGGCTCGTGAAGCGGGTGACCTAGTCGATTACTACGAAGATGAAGAATATGAAGAATATCCAGAAGAGTACACAGATGAATATACAGAAGAATATTCAGAAGAGTATCAAGAAGAAGTGGCAGAAGCCGGTGACGAAAATGTAGAGGAACTGGACTATGAATATGAAGAAGGTAACGAAGAAGAAACCGATGCGTAAATGCGTTGGTTGTCAAGAAATGAAAGACAAGCAAGATATGATTCGTGTTTTAAGAACGGAAAGTGGTGAAATCATACTAGATACAACGGGCAAGAAAAATGGACGTGGCGCATATTTGTGTTTTACACAAGAGTGCATGGATAAAGCCATCAAGAACAAAGGGCTAGAACGTTCATTTAAAAGAGCAATGCCACAAGAAGTTTACGACGACCTAAAAAAGGAGTTGAGNGAAATTGAATCAAAGTAAGATAATGTCTTTAATCGGTTTGGCGATGAAAGCTGGAAAAATAGCCAGTGGTGAATTTTCAGTTGAAAAGGCAGTTAAAACCGGTAAAGCAAGATTAGTAATTGTAGCAGAAGATTCGTCAAATAATACCAAAAAGAATTTTAGTAACATGTGCAGTTATTATGAAGTGCCATATTACTTTTTGGGAAGCAAGATCGAACTAGGAAATGCAATAGGTAAAGAGTTTCGAGCATCAATAGCGATTTTGGACGAAAATCTTGCGAAAGCAATTAAGAAGCAAATAGTCGAGTAGCCGATACGAAAAGGGAAGGTGATTTAATGCCAAAGATGAGAATACATGAAATAGCAAAAGAATTAGGGGCAGTCAATAAAGACGTAGTCGAGTTTCTAAGAGAAGAAAAAGTGGACATAAAAAACCACATGAGTACACTGGATGAAACCGGGGAAAAGTTAGTGCGTAAAAAATTCGGAAAGAAAGAAAGCGCAGTGGCATCCGAAGAAAAAAAGGTCGAGGAAAAGCCTAAGAAAAAGTCTAATATTATTCAAGTATTTAGACCGCAAAATGCTAGTAGCCCAGAAGGCAAGAATCTGGGAAGAAATAGCCGTCCAAATCAAGGAGGACAAGCACGCAGACCAGAAGGAGCGGGAGCGCCGAGACCACAAGGAAGTGGAGCGCCAAGACCACAGGGGACGGGAGCGCCGAGACCACAGGGAACTGGTACGCCAAGACCACAAGGAACTGGCACGCCGAGACCACAAGGAAGTGGAGCGCCAAGACCACAAGGAACCGAAGCACCAAGACCACAAGGGAGTGGAGCGCCAAGACCACAGGGGACTGAAGCACCAAGACCACAAGGAACTGAAGCACCAAGACCACAAGGAACGGGTACGCCAAGACCACAAGGAAGTGGAGCACCAAGACCACAAGGAACTGGTACGCCAAGACCACAAGGAAGTGGAGCACCAAGACCACAAGGAACTGGTACGCCAAGACCACAAGGAAGCGGAGCACCAAGACCACAAGGAACTGGTACGCCAAGACCACAAGGAAGTGGAGCGCCGAGACCACAAGGAAGTGGAGCGCCGAGACCACAAGGTCAAGGCGGAAGACCATATCAAGGTCAAGGTGGTGGGAGACCACAAGGCCAAGGTGGAAGACCATATCAGGGCCAAGGCGGTGGGAGACCACAAGGTCAAGGTGGAAGACCGTACCAAGGTCAAGGTGGCGGAAGACCACAAGGCCAAGGTGGAAGACCATATCAAGGTCAAGGTGGCGGAAGACCACAAGGTCAAGGCGGAAGACCATATCAAGGACAAGGTGGAAATTATCGTCGTGATGATAACAAGCCTAAGGAAACTGGCGATACACCAATGGTGAGAAAGCCAGTTAGAGATATTAGCAACAAGGCAAAGGACAAGGCTAAAGAGAGCCAAAGAGGTGAAAAGTTCAATAGCGATCGTCGTGGTGCGAATGCAAGCAAGCGACCAAACCAAGGACATCGTCAGTTCCAAAGAGTGCCAAAGGCATTGCAAAAGCCAGTGCGTCCACAGCCAAAAGAAGAGAAAAAACCAGAAATTAAAGAAATTATTCTGCCAGAAAAAATGACAATCAGAGAATTGGCTGAAAAGATGAAGATGCAACCATCAGTAATCGTAAAGAAATTATTCTTAGAAGGAATTATGGTTACGGTTAATCACGAAATCGATTTTGAAAAGGCCGAAGAGATTGCATTGGAATATGATATCATTGCTGAATTAGAAGAAAAAGTGGATGTTATCGAAGAACTGTTAAAAGAGGAAGATGAAGACGAATCATTGTTGGTTAAAAGACCACCAGTTGTTTGTGTTATGGGACACGTTGACCATGGTAAAACTTCACTTTTAGATGCGATTAGAGAGACTAAGGTAACAGACAGAGAAGCAGGCGGTATCACGCAACATATTGGAGCGTATATGGTTACAGTTAATGGCGAAAAGATTACATTCTTAGATACGCCAGGACATGAAGCGTTTACAGCAATGCGAATGCGTGGAGCCAGCTCAACAGATATTGCTATTTTGGTAGTTGCAGCGGATGATGGTGTTATGCCACAGACAGTAGAGGCAATCAACCATGCGAAGGCAGCAGATGTAGAAATTATTGTTGCGATTAATAAAATTGATAAGCCTAGTGCGAATGTTGAACGCGTTAAACAAGAACTTTCGGAATACGAATTGATTCCAGAGGATTGGGGCGGAAGTACTATCTTCGTGCCAGTTTCAGCACATAGCAAAGAAGGTATCGATGAGCTGTTAGAGATGATTTTATTAGCAGCAGATGTACACGAATTAAAGGCTAATCCAAAGCGTACCGCTCGTGGATTGGTTATTGAAGCACAACTTGATAAAGGTAAAGGACCAGTTGCGAGTATTTTAGTGCAAAAGGGAACACTACATGTGGGAGACTTTATTGCGGCAGGAGCGTGCTCAGGTAAGGTGCGTGCGATGCTTGATGATAAAGGACATCGTGTCAAAGAGGCAGGCCCATCAACACCAGTTGAAATATTGGGACTAAGTGATGTGCCAAACGCTGGTGAAGTATTAGTTGCGACTGATAATGACAAGGAAGCAAAAGATTTTGCAGCGACCTTTGTTTCAGAAAACAAGACAAAATTACTTGATGATACCAAAGCTAGAATGTCATTGGATGATTTGTTTAATCAAATCCAAGAAGGCAACTTAAAAGAACTAGGTGTTATCGTTAAAGCTGACGTTCAAGGTTCAGTTGAAGCTGTAAAACAAAGTTTGTCAAAACTTTCTAATGACGAAGTAGTCGTTAAGATAGTTCACGGAGGAGTGGGTACAATCAACGAATCAGATGTTACTTTGGCATCAACATCGAATGCTATTATTATTGGCTTCAATGTTAAAACTGATGTGACTGCTAGAACAACAGCAGACCATGAAGGTGTCGACATTAGATTATATAAAGTTATCTACAAAGCCATCGAAGATGTTGAATCTGCTATGAAAGGTATGCTTGATCCTATTTTTGAAGAGAAAGTTATTGGGCATGCTGAGGTTCGTCAGATATTCAAAGCATCAGGAGTAGGTAATATTGCCGGAAGTTATGTCTTAGATGGAATATTTAAGCGCGGATGTAATGTTAGAATTACGCGTGAAGGAGAACAAATCTTTGAAGGTGAATTAGCATCACTAAAACGTTTTAAAGATGACGTTAAGGAAGTTAAGACAGGGTTTGAATGTGGACTTGTATTTGATGACTTCAATAACCTCCAAGAATTCGACCAAGTTGAAGCTTACGAAATGGTAGAGGTGCCTAGATAACCGAACGAAGCAAAGCTGAGTTTAGCGGAAAAGGTGAAAAATGAGAAAAAATAGTATTAAAAATACGCGGGTAAGTAGCGAGGTTCAAAGAGAATTGAGCGTGATTATCCGTCAGGAGATTAAAGACCCGCGTATTCATATGATGACTTCGATTACGGATGCAATAGTTGCTCCAGACTTAAAAACCTGTAAAGTATTTGTCAGTGTCTTAGGAAATGAAAAAGNAAAAGCAGACACGCTTGCAGGTCTTAGAAGTGCGGAAGGCTATATCCGCAAACAACTTGCNAGGACACTTAATCTTCGCAATACGCCGACACTAACATTTGTGTTAGATAATTCTATCGAATATGGCGCAAATATGTCGAGAAAAATCGAGGAAGTTAAGCAACACGATAATCAAAAGGAAAATGAAGATGAATAGAATTGATGAAATATTTGACGGCGTCAGTACAGTGGCAATAGCGGGACATGTGAACCCTGATGGTGACTGTATTGGCTCGTGTATGGGAATGTATCTTTACCTAAAGGAGAAGTTCCCGCAGATTAAGGCAGAGGTATATCTCGGTGAGATGAGACCAGTGTTTGGCTATATCGAAGATATCAATCTTGTACATTCGAAGATTAGTGAGCCAATAAAGGAATATGATTTGGTGATGCTTTTTGACGTTAGTACAAGGGAGCGAATTGCTGTAGCAGAGCCGCTATTAGAAAAAGCTAAGAAAAGCGTTTGCATCGATCATCATGTGACAAACATGGGCATTTGTGATGTGAATCATGTCGTGCCAGAAGCCAGTTCGGCTTGCGAAGTATTGTATGAACTGCTTGATGAAAAATGTATTAATTTGGCGGTAGCGGAAGCTATTTATACCGGCATTGTGCATGATACAGGTGTGTTCCAATATTCGAATACATCAGGAAAGACCATGCGAATTGCNGCAGATTTATTGGACAAAGGAGTCGATGGAGCGAATATTATCGACAATTCATTTTATGCCAAGACGTATGTGCAAAATCAAATCCTTGGAAGAACCTTGCTAGAAAGCATTATGATTCTTGATGGAAAGTGTATCATCGGGATTGTTACCCTGAAGGAAATGGCTTTTTATGGATTAACAGCAAAAGATTTAGATGGAGTTGTCAGTCAATTAAGAGTGACGCAAGGTGTTGAGGTGGCGATGTTGTTATATGAACTAACACCACTAGAATTTAAAGTTAGTATGCGCTCAAATCAATACGTAGATGTTAGTGCAATTTGCCAACGTTTTGGTGGTGGTGGGCATATTAAGGCAGCAGGGTGTTCAATGCATGGAACGGCATATGATGTCATCAACAACATCAGCTTTTATATCGAAAATGCTTTACAAGCGGAGAAAAAATAGTGATAAACGGAATTATAAATGTCTACAAAGAAGCAGGATATACTTCACATGATGTAGTGGCGAAGCTGCGTGGCATTTTAAAACAAAAGAAAATAGGACATACAGGAACTCTTGACCCAGATGCAACAGGGGTTTTACCCGTATGCTTGGGAAAAGGTACAAAGTTATGCGACATGCTAACCGCCACTGATAAGACTTATGAGGCTGTACTAAGATTAGGAATTGCCACGGATACACAAGATATTAGTGGGACAGTTATAAAGCAAGGTGATGTTAGCGTTAAAGAGGCAGAAATAAGAGAGTGTATTGAAGGATTTGTAGGCGAACAAATGCAGATTCCACCGATGTATTCGGCACTTAAAGTCAATGGCAAAAAGCTTTATGAATTAGCCCGCGCAGGTAAAGAGATAGAGCGTGAGCCAAGAAAAGTGATTTTTCGAAGTATAGAGATAATCAATATTGCCTTGCCTAAGGTTACGCTTAAAGTGACGTGTTCAAAAGGAACTTATATCCGTACTTTGTGTCACGATATTGGCGAGAAACTAGGCTGTTATGGCTGCATGGAATCATTGATTAGAACTCAAGTTGGAGTATTCCAAATAGAAGATAGTCGAACATTATGTGAAATTGAAGCCATCATGCTAAATGGCAAACTAGATGAACTGGTTAGAACAGTTGATTCGATGTTTGGCGAGTTTTTGCAGATAACTATGAAGCCAGAATATGAGAGCAGGGCTTATAATGGCAATTACTTTGCACCAGAACATATAGAAGGCGAGTTTGAGGGCAAAACAAAAAGTGTTAGAGTGTATGATAGCAAAGGAGATTTTGTTGGGTTATACCAATATCAAGAACCGCAACAAATTTTCAAACTGATTAAGATGTTTTACGAAAGGTAAGATGATGAAATATATCACCAAGACATTGGATTTTAAGCTAGAGAGTAGAAGTGTGATAACGCTGGGTAAATTCGATGGTTTGCACAAGGGACATCAAAAGTTAATAGAGCGTGTTTTAGAACTAGGGAAAAGTGGACTAGAAACGGTCGTTTTTACCTTTGATGTATCGCCGATAGGCAGACTTGCTAATAGCGAGTTTCGCACATTACTGACTAATGAAGAACGTAATATTAAGGTTCAAGAAGAAGGCATTGACTGTTTAGTGGAGTGCCCCTTTGTTCCCGAAATTATGAATATGGAACCAGAGGACTTCGTTAGAGAAGTTCTAGTCAATCAACTAAAGGTATCGCGAATAGTGATTGGACCGGATTTTCATTTTGGGCATAAGCGCAAAGGAACGCCTCAAATGTTAGAAGAACTAGGGAAACGATATCACTTCAATGTAGAAATACTTGAAAAAGTATATGATGACAAAAGAGAGATAAGTAGCACGTATATTCGTGAAGAAATAGATAAAGGAAACATTGAAAAGGCCGATGAATTATTGGGATACCCGTATTTTATCATGGGTGAAATAATAAGAGGAAGACATCTAGGAA
>JGI994J12354_10004139_pt1 | contig 13176 bp, 7 predicted proteins | sample IntmicLarv3ML3BL_FD_12354 | JGI IMG/M metagenome (IMG submission 12354)
ACTCCTAATTTTGTGCATCAGAAACAAAAAACCGATGAAGATAAATCCATCGGTTCTTATAAATTATTAGTATAAATCCTGTCAACCTATTTTAGGACGGGACATATCTTTCGTAATCGCTTCTTACTTCACTTCTTCAAAAGTTAGATGTGTTGCATTTCAGTGATTTACAATTTTTATTTGCAAATATGCTACAAATGAAACGATTATTATCGGTTAGATTGTCGGTGCAATATTTATTTGCTAACTTCGATAATAGCATCCGGGTTTTCTTCGCAAGTACTCAAAACTGATCTGCAGAAACTGACGAAAATATCATAATTACCCCAACCATTGGGTGGATTATATGCTTTGTACTTATCCGGATTCGCCACTAACTCTTTTATCGCTTTTTCAAGCGGAGTAATCATTTGGGAAGCCGTAGTAATTCCAACTTCTTCCGGACTCCATAATACCTGATACAAGCCTACTGCATTTGCCATCTTGTTAAGATTGTGCGTAACATTATGAGATGCTAACCGAGACTCTTCGTAATCATCTTCTAAACTTTCCATTTCTTCCTTAATGGCTTTATGCTTGTCGTAGAGGTCATTTATCTTCCGACGGAGCTCGTTGAAATCAACGTCTTTCTTGAAAAAGTGTAGGTCTAAGCTCATGGTAATTCTATTTCGTATTTATAACTTAATCAACTTTTTACTTTCTTCTATCATTTTGCTCCATATTGAAGAACTTATCTCACATCTTGGACATAAAGAATATAAGAACCATCTTTGTTTTTTAAAGAAAAACTTGTTTCACATACAGAACAATAGTCCTCTCCAAACTCTATATCATTATAGCAAATTGGACACATAAAATATGTAGAACCACAGATGTTGCATTCACCCCAAGAACCTTCTTTTTGCGTATTGATTTTTGGCTTGTACTCTTCTTTTTCAAATAAATACAATTGACTTTTAGACATAACCTCTGATGAGAAAATAAGACGCATTGAATTTCCGAGTTCTCCCCAACCACCCCAATCTTCTCCGTATGAATTACATTTGGAACATTCATAGTAGAAATGGTCTTTTTCATTATCTTCTTCCCAGATTTTTATTTCTTTATTTAGTTCTTTTTGCAGTTCTTCAGATAAATCCAAAACACCCCATAGTTTGTCATAGTTGGCATATTTGAGGTTTGGTGATAATATTTTTTTAATTTCATGATGAAAGTCTTTTCCTTCTTTGTCATCACAGAAATCATTTTTATTATGAGAGACTAAATAAACTGCGTCTAAAGTAGTTAGTGATAAATTACTCATATAAGAATCGAAACTAAGCATTATCAAGGTGTCATTAACATTGTTTTTATTTTTATGGAAAGGTGCTCTGTTGTGCATTGCCAAGTCAATTGTTTTTAATTTGTGATTTTCCATTATTGGAACATTTCTACAATTTGAAATAAATGTCTTTACAATTGTTAAATGCTTCTCATTTTCTTGTATCAAGAAATTTATTTTATCAGCAAACTCTTTTTTGACAATTTTCAAAGCTTCTGTATCGCCAATAATCTTTTCCAAGGCTGACAGTTCAGATTTAGCCTTTTGTTTATGTTTTAATTTTTCAATATATTCTTTTTGAGCATGTTGGTTTCTATTCCACTCTTGTATAATGATTTCATTTACATATAACGTAATATATCCTAATTCTTGATATGACTTTAACCGATTGAATAATTCCAAATGCTTTTCTCCTTTAAAGTTGTTAATCGAGTTATTCGCTATATATAACCAAATATTTGTATCTAATATTACATGTATCATTTGTGTTGCAACTATTTTAGAATAAGATTTCTAAAAAAACCAAATTCTTCATCAACCAATGTTCTTCGGTCTAATCCAAGATTCCGTTGTTCGCATGAAGTTTCAGAAACTAAACAGCAGGAAAAACAAGCTGATAGATTTAACTGTTCATCATTTTCCCAACACAATGGGTCAGAAGAACATTCTTCGGCTCTTTTGAGTGCCGTTTTTATAATGCGAGATACTAAACGTGGTTGCCCTTGCCATACAAGCCCACCCATGCTTCCTTCTGCTCCATCAGTAGTATAAATGAGTACACCACACATCCTATCTGAATAATATAACCGTTCATGTAGACTGGCAGTAGGATATCCGCAACTAAATTCCAATTCTTTTAAAATCAAATGAGAAAAAGTATGCAGCAGGTAGAATATAGGAGCTCCATATTGATCCATTTCTTCTTTTAAAGGCTTACCCAATTCTCCAAATTGTTGGTCGAATCGTTTATTGAAGATATATTCAAATTTAGCCATCCAAGAATTAACAATATCTCTATCAAACTCAAAGAATAATCCTTCTCCCAAAGTCTGATTGGCAGGAAGCGTAAAAACGTTTTCAACCGGTTCGCTATAAATATGTTGTCCATCTTCGCGAATAACAACACCATCTATCCGTTTAGGGCTTGGTAGAGATACTCTGCTAAATCCTAATTGAGTGGCTGTTAAAGCCAATATGTTTACTTGCTGAATTTTCTTAAAGAACGCTGATAATTCGTCTGATAATATAATGTCAGAAAATTCTAATTTGAAAGAGTTATCTAGTGATTTGTTGTGATTAGAAAATATTTTATATTCGTCATAACGATATTGTTCGCGAGAATCTTTTTCTTGTTCATATTTTTGAAGAAAAATCTTTTTGATTATTTGAATATCGTTTTCGGAAATGGTAATTCCGGCATCATCGGCTTTTTCAATAACATCTATTGTGCCCCAAAATTTTTCTTTTTCTAACGTTGGTGTTGATTCGATGGCTTTTTTATACCATTTTGTATTTAATAGTTCTAAGACCTTTTGTAATGTAGGAGATAACGTAACCGTTGATAAATAGCATGGTGGAATATAAAGACTACTAAATGAATCTGCATAATAAACACTGTTACTTGTCGCCAATGCCATTTGCATTGTTGAGCGAGTGCCATTAGTGGCTTTGCATTGTGAAGTAGATTTTGCTGTTATCCCATTCCATGGTGTTTCTCCTTTGCAAAAAGGTTTAATATTCATAATACCTTCCAAACTATATGTTTTAGTGCATTTTTTACATTTCAAAACACCCCAACTTTCAGAACTATTTCGATTTTCAATCCATTGCAATTCATGCTTGCCTCCTCCATCACAATCTTCACATTCATAGTCGAACAATTCAAATCCGTTTTCGTTTGATATTTTTTTTCTTTTTCCATCTATGCCTGCACAGAATAATTGATACCATGGAATATCAGAGATATGCCCATTTTTGCAAACTAAAAGCATAGGGATTTGAACCAAAGGCTCATATACATCTTTTAATTGATTGCGGTCTTTAAAAGTGCGATTCTTCTTAGAATAAGGGTCTCTTGGGGGCGCAAAGTATTGTAAGTCTCCCCCATTGCATTTTTCTTGTTTCCAAATGCTCTTCCACTCTTCAAGTGGCTTAAATAATTGTTTTTTGCTGCTATAAAACCAACGAGGAAAATGAATAGCTGGAATAACAAAATGGTCCATTGGTAGTTCCATATTGTTTAATTCCTTATTCCTTTTAGACAAAGGGTGGTCTTTCGTTTTGGGATAATTCCATTCAGATAATGCCAAATGGGGAACATCTACTAACATTATTAGATTAGGGATACTTTGCTCTTTTTTTAGAAACTCAATAAAACGAGGGTCATCAATGACATCAACTCCAGCTCTTTTACCTATCTCATTAGGGTCTTTTGTATCACTATAATTCTGTATTTGCGTATTTACAGTTTTAATAAATCCCCAAAAAGAAACAGACTGGGGCATAATGAAGAAGCCTGCCTTTGTAGTAATAATGGAGCCTACGCCAGCATTCGATGATAAAACTTTGTATTTACCTACACCTTGATTATACTGTATATCCTTGTTTATTTCCATGACATTTACTGATTTTCCTTGATATTAATAACCGCTTCTGACTCCACATTACGCAACGATAAAGGTACAGCCCACAGAGTTTCAAAATTCTCATCTTCATAGGCGTCCAATGCCAAGAAGAGATCTTTGTATTTTGTTTTGCTCTTATTTTTCTCATTTATATAATTTGAGCCTGAATACCTCAGTGAGTATTGCTCTGTTTGTTGAGCAGTAGTAAGCATTAGCCATTGTTGTAAAGCCTTGTCAATAAATAGTTCAATATTGTTTTTTAATTCATCTGTAAGTAAATCTTTTTGAGAGATATCTAAACTTTGAGTTCGTTTCAGACGTCCATCAAAATATTTGATCAATTCTGTTTTTAATGCGCCTGCCATTTCGGAATCGAACGTACTGGCATCACTCTGGTTAGCAAGGTTTTCGAATGAATGACGAATCATTGTTGCTAAATACAAAGGAAAGTATCTCTCTACTGATTTCTTCGAGAACGGGGTTATTGAGATCGGTTCCACATAATAATAGAGTTTTTCATGAAACTCTCTGAATTTTTCGAAATGAGATAAATCCCTTGACCGAAAAGGATTATGTAATGTGATAACTAACCCTAGTTCATTACGAGCCACGCGACTACTTGCTTGTATATATTCAGCAATATTTCGTGGCATAGAATTCATAAGAATTGTATTAAATCGGTCCACATCTAATCCAACAGAAATCATATTTGTAGCAAGAATAAGGTCTGGCGGAGTTGTTCCTCTTTGCCAAATCAAGTCTTGTACATTCCTTTTATAAGGTAATCGCTTACTATCATTCCATCGTTGTGCTACAGCAGCAAGTTCATCAACTACTTCAGAACCAGAAAGACGACCTGTAAGTTCTGATTTTTTGAATGACGAATCATATCCATAATAACATTCAAGCATATTGCTATTATGAAGAACCCGCTTAAATAAACGGCGGGTATATTTTGTAAACTCTGTATAAAACTGAGCATCCGTTTTGCCAACTTCCTTCAAACTATTAAAATATGCTATGATAGAATGGTAAAAATCCATTGCTTTCTCAACCTTTTTATCTGAAAGTTCTGAGGCATATTCTTTCTCAAACAAAGCTCTATGTACAAACATTGTTGCAATTAAGCGCATCTGAGTGGTCATTTGAGTTCTACCTGTTGGCAGAATTCCCATATATTTTCGCTTGGCTATATATTTAACTTGATTATTTATTTTTTCTCTTTTGAAAAAAGCGAAGAATGAGTCGTCATAGTCAATGCCGTTTTTAGGAAATATGTTAACATTTCGATCATAAAGAGCTCTAATTTGCAATTCCGTGTTACGGGTTGTCGCTGTTGATGAAATGATTTTAGGACGTACTATTACCTTAGTTCCATCTGGCAATTGCTTTTCGTAAGAGCATAATTGGTTGACAGCACTTTCAAAAAGACTTACCGCAGAGCCCAACGGGCCTAACAAAAGGTGTAATTCGTCCTGAATAATCAAGTCTGGAGGCATGTTTTTCAATAAACCCTTGCCGAAAATTCTTCGAGCATCCTTATTAATATCTTTTTTGTCTGTTGAGACCTTATGCCCAATTGCGGCAAATTTGTCAACAGTGCCGAATAATAATGTTGGTGGAGTTTTATATATGTCTTCATCGCATAACATTACTGGAAGGAGGTCGGAAAATGCGCAGGAAATATTTCCACAACGGAATTTGATATTAGGAACGCTTACTCCTCCATCATTTATATACTCCAATGTTTGTCCACAGAAAGGACATTTGTCTAATGGTATTTTTGATTCAGGTCTTTTGCCATCATTAATATTTCCCCATTTTGCACACTCTTCAGCTAAATCTTTAGCTGTATTTGGCAAAGAATCTTTCCCTACATAAAGTCCAATAGAAATAGGCTCGATTCCTAGTTTTGTTTCCTCCCATATTCTTAGCTGTTCAAGCGCAAGGATTACACGCATTGCACGTTGGAATTGCTGTGTTGCCAATAAACGGAGAGTATAGCGCATTATGGCTGTTGTACCTCCATTTTTACCAACATTTTCAGTTCTTCTACGGTTGATAATTACCAAAGCAATGATTCCTAAATATGCTTCTGTCTTTCCACCACCAGTTGGAAACCAAACCAAATCAACTAACTCGCTTCTTTGTTTCCACTGAGGATCATCTGAGCGTTGAAATATCCCATCCAAGTTAAGCAATATAAATGCTATTTGGAAGGGTCGCCAAGTAGCGGGAAATTCCCCGAAAATATGATCACTTACTTTTTCATAAAAATCCTTTGTTGTTTTCTCATCAGTAGAATTTTTATTGTGCCATAGTTGAATAAACATACTGGCATTCATTAGGCGGAAGGATTCAATGTTTTGTGAATTATTTTCCAACAACAATTTAATATTGTTTTTCATCCTGTGAAAATCCATCTCACATTGTAAAATGTTCTGCTTTGCAAACTCATTGTCTTGCGCATGTTGTTTTAACTTTGAAATCCATGAGCCATAGGACTCCACAAAGGCAAGCAATTTTTCTACAATCTCATCATTCGAAGCTTCTGAAAATATTGAAAGCCATTTGAATTCAAGTGCTTTATTGTCTTTTAGATATGGCTTAGGCACCAGCATGTTTCCTTCTTCTACAAAGACAGAATCGTATTTATCCCGTGGTACTGGTTCTACATCAGGAGTTTCAAACGAAGGTATAAATTCAGATTTTACCATTTTATAATTATCGCTAATACTCCAATCAACTGAACACAGATGACCAATTCCATAATCCTTAATTGAACGGTACAAAAAGTCCAATTGGTCGACATCGTCATTGATATCCATGTTTTTAGATTGTTGCCGATAAGGACATAAAAGGTCGCTTTCTATTTTTATTTCGACCCCAAAGAAACATCGCTGATTTACCTTTTCCGTTACGATAGAAAAATAATGTTTGCCATCCTCCTCAAATGCAGTCGAAGTATTTTCTAATTGTACTTTTAAGTATCGTTTAGAACTATCATTATCCCGACTATTTTTAGTTACTTGTATCCATACAGAAAGAGAAGCTTGCTCTGTTCCTCCAATAGTGAACGATATCACATTGCTTAAATTATTGAATTTCTTCGGAGAAAATATTTTTTTATTAGTATTAATGTTGAAATCAATACCTGATAAATCTATTCGCTGAGAAAAATTCTGAGCAGTCCAAAATCCAAAAGATTTGGAGTTATAAATGTTTGCAACATCTTCCAGATAGGCAAGAAATGTCTCATGGAGTTCTATTTCTTGAATCCGTTTAATAATGCGATTTCTCTCCTGATCAGAAATATAGGATTGTCCATTTGTTTGCTTGAGCTTACTCCATAGTTTCTCCTTATATGATTTAAGATAACGATATTTCCCGCCAATACTCATAAATAAAGAATCAACTTCGCGATCAGAATCCATGGCTATTATCTCGCAAGTCTTTAAGTTTATATCTAATAAAATTTGCCTTACTTCATGATATTTTTGCTGAAAATTATCAGCAGAGGAAATTCCATTTTGCTTTAGACGAAAATATGGAGATAATTCTGTTTTGTATTTATTGAAAAAAAGTTCAAACTTTTCATATTCTTCTACAATAAGGACTGTTATCTTAGGAGAATTTTCTTTTGAGACCTTTGTGTAATATCTACCTGATATGGTTATATTTACATTCTTATTATTTATACCTGTACCTATAGAATCAAGACAACAAGAAATACCAATTGTATTTGGAAATCGTTGACTTAACGAATATAGATCATCTTCCTCTGATTGAGAAAGAATATTATTCTTTTCATCAGAGTCGGAATCTGTATCTGATTCATTATTTGTTTCAGAAAGGTCAGGTTCATCAACAATATGGGCATTGTCTTCATTTTTTTCTTCGCCATAACTTGCGATAACATTATTCTTTGCAGGAATTCTTTTGGGAAAAAGAACAGCTGTACTATATAGCGAACCGGGAGTCGTGTTGATTACGTCAACTACACTGTTTGCTTTCTCTGTTATAAAACTAAAACGATTATTACAAGCACCGGGACCTTCCATTTGTGTGCGTATAAATTGTTCCAATGAGTCTCTCTTAGTCTTGATCATATTCTATACGTTCTATAGGTGTTAATGAAATTTCCAACAAACTTATCAAAGCGTTTATGTCGCCAATATTTCTTATGTCCAATAAAGTAATTATATCCGAGTGAGATTCTGCTAATAAATTGAAATCACTTTCTTTAATGTCATTGATTAAGAATTTCTGCAAAAACGTGTCAATTTGCGAATTAAGCAGACGAGAACCATTTATATTAGACATTTTTTTAGAGAGGACTATGCGATGGTATGCTGAGCCAATCTCAAAGCCAAGATACACAAGAAGTGCCTTTTGATGTTTTCTACTCCGTGGCAAGATAATCGCATTGTCAAAATTATGCCATTGATTAAAAGTACTTAACGAGATTCTTTCATTTTCAGGCATTTGTGAGAAAAGTTCATCATAAGCTTCTTGTTCACCAACACCCAAGACCCTTCTTTTTAATAGGAACTTCCAAAGTTCTGTCGCCGAATTTATCTCCGGATCTGAAAGTCCATACCTTGAATCTCTTCGAATAATCTGTTCCGCATTAGAATTATCCTTGCTTTTTTCTGATATGAAATATTTCACCTGCTCAACCAGTTCACTCATCATTTGTATAGAAATATTTTCCAGCTCAGAAATATTTTTCAATTCAGCGATACATCGTAGATTATTATTTTCGTAAATAACTCGTTCACAAGCCAGCCACTCTCTGGGTTTGCGTCCATCTTTATAGTAGATTTTACATTTTTCTGTTTGATAGGCTCTTGTATCGCTCTCGGCTTCATCTATAAAATCCTTTACATTGGGAGAGGTTGGACGCTGATATTTTTGCATTTTCCAGCCTAATACATCATTTCTGAATTTTGAGAAAAGCAATCCATTGTACGACAATGAATACCAGTAATTGTCCCACTCATAATAATTGTTATGCGTAAGCTTATTTATTATAATAAGTGCTGACTGGCTTTTCTTTAGCGGTAACTGGTCAAAAGAATTTGGATATGGCTTGTAATATCCATTTGCAGAGCGATATTGTAAAACGATAATTTTCTCTACATTAATACCCTCTTTTAACTCGTCTAATGAATATTCTTTAATTTTTCGATTATTCTTTTGAAACAGGTGGATCAATGAACTTTTAATTGGCTTGGGAGTCCCTTTTTGTAAAATAAGACCTACAGAAGAGGCGTCATTTAAAAAATGTTCGGTCTGATTTTTTATGTCAACGTTCCAAATATTTTGTAATAAGGAGAAAAAACCACCGCAAATTTCTTTAGAAAAACCCTTAATCTCGTGAGCTATAGTCTGTGAATAAATATTTTGAAGATTGTCAGAGAATGATAAAGCTAGATTATTCTTGTATTTTAAGCTATTTGGTATACTGTCAATAAATTGATCTATTTCCTGAGTGAAAAAGTTGCTTTCAGTACAATCGATTAATACAATATTTTGATTTGGCGTTCGGTTGAATATATAATTGGCTTCTGATTGAGTAAATGTAACGAATCCATTAAAATCGTCGAATTTACTAATTGATTTCTGTAGAATAGCTGAAGATAACCTATATTTCACATCATCAATGGCGTGGTATAATCGAAAAGGTTTTTCAGAGAATGAAATAATAAAGCAAGTCTTTATTCCAAGACCATATTTATTTAATCGTTCTAATTGGTTTTTACTATAGGAGTTGGTTAGTTTACTTTTATTTGGAGAGTGAAAAATGAATATACTCTCAATTGTAGGCATATTATATTTTTCATTTCCTCTTATCAATTTCTCTAAATCATAAGCAGTAGTCGTTGTTGATTGTATCAAATTGTGATTCTTGTCAAATATATTATCAGAAAAGTATTCATTAATCCATGGATTTTTGTCTGATTTTTTACTTATAAAATCTTGTTCTTTCGTCAAGATAAGCGATTTCCTATCATCTTGCGGGATATTCAATTTTTTGAATGTATTTCCCGTTTGTCTCAAATATTTATTTCTTGCGTTAATTTGTTGAGCCTCCTTGCTACCAGCCTTTCCTTCCTTTATTGTATAACTTCTTTTAATGGTGCTTACCAGTCTATCAATCGAGGTTTTATTGAGACATAAAGCCATTTTGTGAATCACAAAACGGATCAATAATTCTCTTGCCCACGATTCACAGGCTGGAATATGGATTATATGGTAGTTAATTTCATTGTCAACATTTTGTTGAGATAAATGATAGTTAAGTAAATTATTCATTAGGCAAAGAAAACGTCTTCCATCCTTCTTTCTTTGATGAAACATAGTCTCAAGAATAGGAACAAACTCTTCCGATTCGATATTTACAAATGACTTGAATTGCTCTGTTAACGTTTCCATACCTTAATTATTTTTATTGTTCCCACAAGTTTGGATTGATCACAGTTTCATATCTCATATTGAAATAATAATTGAGTTTAATATGATGATCTGCATATTTCTCCATAAACGCTTCGTATGTTTTTAAAGACGTACATTTAATATCCGTTTTTGTCCAGAATTGATTCCTATCAATAAATTCTTTTAAAGACATCTTCTTGTAAAACTGAGGTTGATTACACCAACGTGCAATTTGAACATATATGTTATTCAATGAATGGTTTTTATAATTCTTATGCCGCATAACATAGCCCAAACAGCCAAATTTCATAAGCACTTCAATTCTTTCGAATAAATCAAGAATATCACTTATTAAAGAATTGTCATCCGATACCTCATAACCACAAAATAGATATAGTTTAGTTGTTTTTTTTGAATGTCGTTTCCAAAGTGTTAATTTCCTACTTATAAGCTCCTTATCTTTTAATTGGTCGAAGGCAAAAATAAAGTCACCATGATATTTGGATTTTGAAAGTAATTGAGCTTTTTCTTCATTCAACAACCTTACATCTAAACCTTGCCTGAATTGAAAAGGACGATTTGTCGCTTGTAATTCGAGTAATAATGATTTCCAGTTTTTTGAAGCTAAAAAATTATCATCCCATAAATAGATCTTTGGACGAGTTGGATCTACAAAATCCGACAAAGAAGAATAATCATATACAAAATCAATATTTTTATTTACACAAAAGGGACATTTACGAATACAACCACGGGTGAGAAAGCCAATAGAATAATGCTGATAATCTTTGAATTGCTTCGAATCCTTACCCTTACTCTCTATTTCATTCTTAATATATAGATCATACAATGTATAATCTGGCATTTGGCGAGCCATACTAAATCCGGGGAAATTGGGATCAATTTCCAAACTTTTCATATCCTCGTTTTGCAGGAGAATAAATTTTTCAAGGTTTTCTTCCTCTGCATAATATCCAGTTCCTCCCTTTTTTATCTTATTTTTATTTTTCTTGCCTAAAAAAACTGGTTCTTTTGAAAACGTGAAAACTTTTGAAACATAAATAAATGAATATTTTCTAAGATTTTCATTTTCGTCAAAAATGAACTTATATGAAATACTATGATCCCGGCAATAACCCGCTATTTTCATTAAAACAAGATTTGGATGCCGTGTACCATTATCCAACAAATCAGCATCTACAATACCAATTGTCATTTTTTTATTTATGTTGTTGTTTTTTGCCATAAGCCGTCAATTTTCAAGAATCAAGATTTTTTAAGTGCATCTATTAATTCCACAATCTTTAATTCCACAAGTTTTTCATTGGGAATTGTATCAAAAGCCAATTGTGTCAACTCATTTTGATAGGTAGTTCGCAAACCTGTCCACAGAGCTGTGAAATTATTTACAAATGGCGATTCTAAAAAATCTTTTTCCTGCCATCCATTAGGAGAATTGAAAGCCTCTTTATCATGTATAAGCAATGCTGAAAAATCAGCTCTAAAATTTGCGGATTGAATGTATTCAATGCATTCTGTATCTTGGGCTAAATAGTATAAATCATAGAAATGACGAATTTTGGAAGCAAGAGCTTGAGTTGGTTTTTCAGAAAAAGAAAACCGTACAAGAGATACTATTTTCTCGACCATGGTACGTCGTTTATCCAATATATTGAGAGTAAATCCTTTTAATCCATATTTTTCAATCGTCTCCTGTTGGTTTGTAGCAAAAAGAAATTCAGCAATGAATGAGGTAATTTCTTGCTGTAAGTAAGGGTACGGATTAGCAAATGAGTTTATTTCAACAATAATTCGTTTTGCTGTATTGCCTATTGAAGCACTTATAATGAAAGACGAATACTCAAAAACTGACTTGCGAAACATTGACCCTTTACTGGTTATGTTTGGTTCTACAATTTCAGTAAAACCAAACATAATTTCTTTTTCAATATTCCTAATCTTTGTCTTCAAGGCGTTGCCACTCAAATTCTCTTCAATCATAGCAATATCAATATCTTCCGAGAAGCGATTTATCAATCGATAACCTTTGGACAAAGAAGTACCTCCCTTAAAGACTATACTGCTTGAATATGGAGAATTTGCCAAATTATAAAGTATTAGCGTAATCCAATAATCCTTTTCCACAAAAGCTGGTGTTATGCGCAAGGATTTTGCGGTTAATGTTACAAGTGTCGAAAACAACTCTTTATCTTTATGTAGATTCATTTGATATACCATTTTTCTTGATTATGCAATATTTCTTTTGAGATTCCAAGTTTATAGGATGTCTGAGGATTGAGTTTGTTTAGGAGCATACTTGTTTCTTCATCTTCATTGATTGTTTGCAGTATAGCTCCTAATAATGCTATCGTTGATGGATTGTATTTTAGTGCCAACTTTTTTATTTTATCAACTTGGAGGCTGTCAAGTTGAGAAAACAAATACAGTAACCGTTTACAAGTATCGCCTGGCAGTGCGTCAGGTATATTTTTAAAGAATCTCAAACAGTCAAGCAAACGTAACAGAGAAATGTTATCTTTGGTTATTAAGTTTTGCTGCTTAATAAAACTGATTCTATATACATCTCGTTTAATTGCTTTTTTTTCGTTTCTAACACCAATGTGCAAAGAGAATGGAACTTGAGTAGTCAATCCCAAATCATTAAATGCAGAGTACCCGGTAATATAGCCTGTGATTTTCCCGTTTTTCTCAAGCAAATCTTTAACAACTTGATATGTGTCTGGAGGCAGTTCTCCAAACTTACTGATTTGAGGTTTATAAAAACGACCTTTT
>JGI994J12354_10004140_pt1 | contig 13175 bp, 7 predicted proteins | sample IntmicLarv3ML3BL_FD_12354 | JGI IMG/M metagenome (IMG submission 12354)
CCCATCTGCTCCATCATCATCTTCAGTAATGAGATTATCGTGTGAATCATGTAGCCAAAGATAAGGATCACCGCTTTCGTTTTTGGACGTTATTATCTCCCATGTGCCGGAAGCATTCGGTGTAAAAGAGAATTCTGTGGTCGAATAAACCCATACTACGCCACCTTCGTCATGAATATAGTTGATTTCAATTCCTGTATTTTCATCTCCATATGATGAGTTTTCGTTATTACTAAACGATGAGTTGCTGTTGTTACTAATTAGTGCATTAACTATTAATCCCGCTATAAATATCAAAACAAACGTAGCAACGATGACAGCTACTTTGCGAGTATTTTTTGAGGGTTCATTATTGGAAGATATGTCGTCATCATCGTCGTAATCGTTAAAATCAACATCCTCATTATCGGGTTCGATTTTTCCGCCTTGTGCTACAAAATGACGGTCGTCAGCTTCACAATAAGGGCATATTGATAAAGAATCATAATATTGATGTTTTGTGTTTTTTGAACATTGAGTGAGTTTATTTACAAGATAATCATTTAAAGTATTATACCAGGTTTCAGCAGACGGACGATTGAAAGGACCTTTTGCGCCGTCAATAAAAGCGCTGTTAAACAGACATAGTATTTCCGGCATTAATGAATCTGAAGGCGGGCAAAAAACGGCAGATGGTTTATTTCCATCCCGAAAAACGTAAGCGTTGCGTTCAATGGCGTCATTTCCTATAAAAGGCGATGCGGTCGAACCCGTTGCGTCGGATTTTACCCCTCTGAAAGGGTCAACCCCATTCATTAGCAACTTGAATATATGTATCGCCAAACAAAACAGATCGCTTTCTTTGGTGAATGTGGGAAGCGATACTTTATCTAAATTATACGGCCTTCCTACAGCACGTTCTTCGTTACAATGTCCGATTATTTCCGGCGCAAGATAACCGGGCATAATTACATTAGTCCTATGAACATTTCCGGTTTCGTCAGTTATATGAAAAGAGTCACAATCAACAAATGAAATCTGCCCGTTTTTGTAATTAACACCGATGTTCTCGTGGTTGAAATCTCCAATAACATAGCCGTTTCTGTGCAGCTCATGCAGAGCAGAGCTTAGATTTATCGCAATAGATATTCTTGATTTTACCGATGGGAAATCAACATAGTTTTTTAAATCTGATTCCGGATGCCGATAACTGTAAACACGTTGAAGATGCTCGTCAATGTCCAGTTTTGGCATGACAAAGCCGATGAGATTGTCTTGCTCATCATTAAGAAGTTCTATCGGCCACGCGACTACCCTGCTAGACACAAGGTTTTCAGGCGGATTGTTCATCATATATTCAATTTTGCTTTGCAATTCCGAAGTAATGATGGGCGCCCCTGATGAATCTGTTTCCTTATATATTTTCATAAGAAGATTCGGATCGTCTTTTACTTCGTAGATATATCCTTCTCCGCCGTCCTTTATAAGGCGGCCTTTTTCATACAGCATATTTTTCGTTTGCACGTCCTATTCGATTGATTCTACTTCGGATTTATTTCTCAGTTTGCCGGTTTTCGGATTATTAGATGGAATTGTTGATTGTGATTCATCCAAAGAAGATGATTGTTCCGGAAGACTGGAAGGCGTAGCAGGTTTGTTAGAAGATGACGGTTCCGATATTGGCGGTGTTGCTTCTGATTCTGTAGATGTCGTTGGAACAGAATCCACAGGGCCAAATTCTTCTTTCGGTTTAGTAGGGTGCAAAAATACTAACGTTACAATTACGCCAAGTATAAATCCGATTGCAAAAGTTATAAGTAAATGGCGTAATCTCATATATTTGCTTTTTGTCTTTTTGGGAACAGGATTATAAGAACGACTGCTATAATTACTTTTATCATCAGGAACATTTTGAGATGGGGGGAAACCTGTTTTATACCCATATAACGCTTGCTTATGCCTCATTAACAGGTCATGCCAGAGTTTATCGTTCGGATAGTTATAATATTTTTTCGATTGAGGATTTAATTCTACACTGTTACAAATGACAGCGACCAAGGTCTTGTCGTCGTAGTTTATTTCGCTTGGAAGAATATGTGTGAGTTCAATGTTTATCCAGCTTTTGAGGTCAGAGTTCTTTACCAGATTATCGTACAAATAAAACAAATATGCGTTATCCAGCTTGTATTCCTGCTTTTCAAGCAGAGGAGGAATAGTCTTGTTTAACACGCCGTCCGTCATTAAAAANATCGCTTTCGTGCGATGCTTGTAATTGCCGAAAACCCATTGTGATTCTGCCGCTAATGGATAAACAGGGCGTTCTTTGCCGTACCCGCTTCCAAGCTGCGGTTTTGTTACTTCCTCAAAAAATCCGTCGCTTCGCAATGCGATTATTCCGCTATCACCCGCATGACCGAAATATAACCTTCCGGTGATGAATACAGCAAGAGTCAAAGTAGTATCGTATTCATCCAAAAACGTGTCTGCCTTTTGTTTTATTGCGAAATTAACCTTATCAAAGGATGTTTTGATAATCGATAAAATTTCTTCTGCCGACATTCCCTTGCTAATGTTTTTGGCGCAATATCCTACTGCACCGACCGATGCTATCTTGCTTGCTATATCCGAATGCTTTGAAGAACCTAATCCGTCAGCAACAGCGGCGACAACAAAACCGTCGCCTTCAAGGATGTGATAAGCATCCTGGCATTCCGTGCCGTTTTGTTCATGTGATTTACCTTTCTGCGAATCGCCGCAATAACGATAATTGCTCATATAAAAACCCCGATTCATAAAGTGCCATTTGAATACTATACCGTAAATTGAAGCGGAGGCAACGCCACATTTGCACCGATTTCTTTACTTGAAACAACGCTTATGCTCTTTCCCACCCAAGAGAAAAACTCAATAAAGTTAGCAGATTTGGCATCTATAACGTGACCCGGATTGTTTGTTAATTTTTCAAGCTGGTTTCTATCATATCCGTCCACACCAAGTCCGAAAAATTGCAATTTATTCTGGCTTTCGCGTTCTTTCATCTTGTTTCCGATATTATCTAACTCCGAATTGCTGTCGTGAAATTCACCGTCAGTGATAAGTACAATCCAAGGTTTATATGCGCCGCCTGCCTTATTATAAGCGGCACAGCGTTTTCGAGTTACATCAACAGCTTTTTCCAATGCGTCAACAACATATGTGCTGGTATCAGTCGCTTTGATATTGACGGGAACACAGTCCGCTATCGCCCTGAACCCTTGATGTATGCTATCCCTACCTTTAGTACCAAAAAGGAATATCGCTAAATCAACGATATTATTAAGACGTTCGTCCTCTTTCATTTCTGTTATCATTTGATTAACCGCTGCGTTCAACAATCGGATTGATTCACCCTGCATAGAACCTGATACATCAAGAACCAAAGACAAAGCAACATGCGCCTCACTTGCTTCACGTATTGGGCGGTCTATGATTTTGTTTTCCATTTTATAATTCCTTTCAAAAAAATCTTTTCATTGTTCAAAAACAATGTCATTCTAAAACATTCTTGTTAATTGCCTGATGTCGTCAAACACGCGCCATTTACCGCCGACTTTTACCATAATCATTGTAATGCTAGCCGTATCTTTGTCTTTACTTCCTTTTATTGTAACTTCCATGTCGTATTCCACCATTTCGGTGATTCTATCTAACCTAATAATTTTTGAGCCGTCATAATCATTTCGGTCAAAAAAACTGCTTAAGTTGTCAATGCTGCTTGTAATATCGCTTTTTTTCAACGGAGAAGAATCAATTATTTCAAACGAAACTTTGTAATTACTGCCAAATTCTTTTTTTAGTTCTGTGACAGCTTCTTTCGATAGATTATTAAAAATGTCTTTAATACTTTTGAATCCGGTTTGTTTTTCTAACTCTCTTAAGAATTCTTTTTCAGTAAGGCCTTGCGATGTATACATCTCTTTAATGAGATTATTAAAATCGTATGCGGAATATTTAGTAATGGTATTAAAATCTTGACTTAATGATGCAGTCATGTAATTCTTCAAGATTTTTTTCGGATTATTACCAACAGAAAATATATTAATCGCTACGATTATCACGACTACCAATGCGACCGCACAAGCGATCACACCAATTGATTTGTTATTCAGTTTTTTCCTTTTCGGAATAGTTGTTGGAATTGTATTGAAATTCGCTGGCTGAACAAAATTTGTTTCAGCTTCAACTACTTTACCGCAAGAAACGCAAAAATGTGCGCCTGCTCTGAGTGCTGCACCGCATTTTCCGCAGAATGTACCGCCTTGATTTGCAGTGCTTATTGGTTCTCTATACAAGGGCATCGGAGGAGTTGCCGGCGGTGCAAGAGGAGGTGCAAGAGGCGGCATCACTACTTGTCCTTCATTTGGACCGAATATTTCAGTTCCTGTCGATCCGGGTAATTCTTCGCCGCATAGGCTGCATACTGCCGCGTTGTCCGGCATTTCCTGAGCGCAGTTGTCACAAATCTTACTCATGAATTTTGAGCTCCTTTTGATTTTTAGGTTTTAGATAGGCTCTATCGAAAAAGTGATACCCATAGTTATGCAAAGAAGGAAAATCGCATTTAGTTGTTTATTGTCACTTTGTTAAGACTCAACATAGAAAGATGCTTCTTGCTTATAGTGAGCATCTGTAACGTAATCACCATCTATCATATAAAACATAATGCTGTATTCATCATATGACGGATAAACAAGATTTGTTTCAGCCTTTATTTCATCAATGTTTCCTGTACTCATCTCAATGAAACTCCTTCTTTCCGATACGGTTCCGTTAGAAAAATTATAAACCACCAATGTCGAACCATAATCACCCCAAGCATTCCTGAAGCCCTTTTTTGCCAGAAACGGCTTGTTTGAAGAATCCTCCACAACTATCATAAGCTGTTCCTGCTGAGAGCCGGAAGTATTAAGTGTCCAGGCTGAAAGCGAACATACAACCTCATTGTTAACTATTGCTAATAAAGCGGAGGCGCTGGAATCGCCATAATCAATTCCTGTCGACGCTGTAATTAAGAGTTCATCAATACCATCTGAATCTAAATCAATATAGGTTTTATCATCAATACTCATTTCATTTGAGAAGGAATCAATCAATTGCCATTTCTTTGATGTAAGGTATTCATCATAAATAGCGTATATATCGACCTGCGAATCTTGGGAACTACCTGTATTGCCGGCATTTATTATTTCTCTATTAATATCTTCAAGTGTACCGGATTCGCCATACTCAATTGCGACAAGATAGTAATCATGTGTTGCATCAGTGTCTTTTTTTACAACGGCTGTATATACCTCGCTGGCAATTGGATCAATATCCGGACCATAATCGTAGCGATGGGCAATACCTGTAATCCTATAATAATCATTTGACAGCGTATACACTTCATCAACTGTGTGTCTTACACCGCCAAAGTGTGTTATATCCCAATGGCTAAAGTAAAAATAGCCATTATAATATCGTTCATGTTTTTCCGGTGCATTCATCTCTCTCCCATATATTCCTTTAATTATTGATTGCATGGTCATGCGATTAATCCTATATGTATTAGCTTCATCTAAGAAGCTTAGAGATTCCGGTAGTGTTACTGAATGGAAATCATACTCATAATCAGCATATCCGGTATATCCGGCGAGGATGCCGGCAAAGAACATTTCATTATCTATATTATTTGTGCTGCTTACGCGAAACATTTCACCTGCAGGATCAGCAAATGAAAGTAATTTTATGAGTTTTTCTTTTTCGGGTTCAGATATATCTGCCTGTTGGTTTAATATCACAATAATGTAATCATCGAAATCAGTTTGAATTTTGAGATAATCGGTTGCATTTTTATCGTTACCATCCACTTTAACTCTAACTGTAATTGGTGATTTATTTCCTTGTGACAACTCGAACAAATAAATCCCATCATCAAGAGTGAGGGGGAACGCTTTGCTATTCGCAACACCTCTGTTTAATACTTCTTTTAACTTCGGGAATTCCCTTTTTGCAAAAGAGTAAATAAGTTCACTTAATGACAATGTTTTATAAATTTCTAAGTTGTAATTTGAATGAGATGAATTTCCATTTGCATTTATTATGGTCAAATCGAAATCATTAATAACAGCTTCTATACATTGATATGGAGCGTGTTTAATTCCAACCCCTTCATCTCCAAGGGCTTTTACCACTGTGGCATATTGCTCTTTGGTTATTTTTTCATTATCCGGCAATTTATCGTTCGCCATAAGCATACGCGCAGATAATTCAACAGAATTGCGGCACTGTTCAAAGGTGGCGTCAGCGTGTAATGTTAAAAGAGCGCCATACCAAATTTTCGCTAAGGTTTCCATGTTATCAATTTTTGTCCACTCGCCATCTATCCCACCGTTGTGCATAAGATAGGCCGCGTGTGAAATGATCGTAGAGTTGAAATGGCAAGAAATTTTTGCATATAAGTCATCTGAAAGAGAATTATCAACAAATTTTTCGGATATATGCTTCGGGAATGGAGTTTTGTTTTTCCATTCATAACCTGCATAATTACCCGGATCACGAAGTTCATGATGAGGATTATACATATGACGACTGTTCCAATCGGCATAATGTGCTTTATCGTTTATCACAAAAACGCTAAAAATATCAGCAAACGCTTCATTCATTGCCGCAGAATCATTGAGTATACCCAATCCTGCTGTTTCTTCCACAACGCCATGCGTATACTCATGTGCCATTGTTCCCAGGCTGGCAGAAGAACTACTGGTTTCTCCGTTTGGAGCTCTTCCAACAATGATAAGGTGCTTCGTTCCCTTAGATGTGTGAGCGGCATTTCCAGTCCAATCCATCCCCCAGCCGTCATCTTTCATATATTGAATATCAACAACTACATCAACATTAGACTGGACAAGATCACCATTCTTTTCGTGAGTAAATGTTTTCCCAAATCTTTTGCTATTAGCAAAATAATCATAAGCGACTGAAACATTAGCCATCGCATCAATCGCACTGGCATTTGGCTTTTCTTTTTCATTCCATTTAACTAGTTTACAGGCCGCACTATTATCAGAATTCCATATTTCTTTTTCAACAGATTGTGCTGCACGCCAAACCGGGAAAATGATCCAATCTTCGTACCAGCTTCTTTCTTTATATTCGATTTCACTAACTGCTTCATATACAGATATTTTTTTATCTTCATCTTTGAGTGTAAACGTACCATTGTTAATATCAACAGAAACCAATTGCTGTTGATTCTGACCTTGAGCCGTTGTTACTCCTCTGTTGTATGATATATTACTCTTTTTATGTAGGATTGTTTGATCTTGCCCAACAATAACGTCTTCATTAATTATACTGCCATTATTACAAATTCCAAACAGGTTTACCTCATAAGCAAATTGAGCGGACGAACTTAAACTGTAGATAACCGCTCTGTTGACTACAACTTCCATGTTTTCCTGTTTAATATCATATGATTTCGAATACTCAGAAAATATTGCGTTCGATATTTCCTCATCACTTAGTCGGGTTCCTGTATCTGCAATCACAACAGATTGGTAATTGCTTGTCAGTCCCTTTACTGTGCCGATCTCATCTGACATCACCACAACATTCCGTCCATAAACCGGGATATCATTATAAACTTGTTGCAACCGAAAATAATTATTCCCATCTAAAACCGCTTCGCTCTTAACAAGAAATTCTTTACTTGCATCGGTTAAGCTTAAAACAGACGATATATCATTCAACGATTCTATAGCACTTGCTCCGTCTATTATTTTTTTGTCAGTATATTTTTCTTCAATTTGAACATAGAGAAGATCGGATGCGGAAATAGAAAAAGCGTCTTTGTCCGCTGTATTTTTTAATTCCACATCTGTGGAATCAGTTGTGCTTTGCACAGTTGCGTTACTTTTACTTACAATGAAAAACCCAAAGTATACTGCGATCAACAAAACCACAGCAGAAACGACAGCAGAAACAGCAACAACGACACGTTTAGTCTTTTTTTGTTTGTTTTGAGGAGGAATATCGGGTTTTGAGACGATGGGATTTTCTACCGTAACAATCGTTCCGCATTTTACGCAAAAAGGATTGCCGGGGTTTAGCTTTGCGCCGCATGTTTTACAAAATGTGTCGTTATGATTTGGGGTTTTAACAGGTTCTTCGTATAAAGGCCTCGAAGACGGTTCGTGTGATTGAGGGACGTTGTTGTTGATAACGCTTAATTGTTCGCCGCACATATTGCATACTGTTGCGTTGTCCGAAAGTTCCTGAGCGCAGTTAGTGCAGATTTTGCTCATGATTTTTTAAAGCTCCTTTTGATTTTTAGGTTTAACTTGCTTAAATCTTCGAGGAGAGAAATGCTTGGATACGGGCATTTTTACTTCACATGTAAACGTGAATGGATCGTTCTCGCTATCTCTTCCGCATTATTTTCCTGACATTCAGATGTGTGCCCAGAGATTTGAATATATACAGTGTTTTTTCGTGAGTTCAATCTATAATCATTCAATATGGATTTCAATTAATCCGGACAAACAGCATTTTTTTTGGAATGACTCGGCGTCTTTTAGAACGATACTGAGTAGTTTCTCCTGTATTAATTGTTCTCCCTCTCACTTTTCTACGTAGTTCTTTCCCTTATTAATGACAAGTACCATCCGTTTCCGGACAGCAATCTAAACGTATATCATTATTTTCGAGTTTTCAATATGTGCTTGCAAGTGTGACAGAAAAACTCTATTATATTTCTAAGTATTGGAGTTTAGGACGTGGTTTTAATGTCATTATTCGGAGATCATCTTCGTACATTGATTGATGCCAACAAGGTCAATATTTATGCCTTGGCAAAATCTTCGGGGCTTGAGCGCACCGCTATACATAAAATCATTTCCGGAGACAGGATTCCAACCGAAGAATATGTCCAAAAACTTTCGGATGCTTTACCTCTGTCACCGGAGGAACGGCAGCAGCTGCTTGAGAGCTTTAGTATCAGCAAAGTCGGAGAGTTCAAATACCGGCAACGCTTGCAGGTGAAAGATATCATTGAATCCATCACCTATATTGAAAACACGGTTAACGCAAACACAAGCTCCGGTAACGTTGTTAATTCACCATCGATGCTCACTGCTAATACGACTGCTATCGGACATTTTGCCGTTAATAATCTCATCAAAAGCGTAATTGAAGAAACAATAACTGATGCGGGAAAGCAAGAGTTTGATTTTGTGGTATCTGAGAATTACAGATACCTTTACGATGAACTGCTCGCAAGTTATCTCCGTCATCCTCAACTGCAAATCCGACACATTGTCGCCTTTAAAAAGCAGACAGACTTTCTGAATAACTCAAACAGGAACCTGAGCTTACTCTCGCAGGTGCTGCCATTCGCTTTTGCACCGGGCACTGTGTATTACCCATATTATTATTATGGGCCCTCAAATGATACAGAGCTGACACAAGCAATGCCTTATTTTATTCTGACTTCGAGTGACAGACTTGTTTTGATCAATAAGGACTTCAGTAAGGCTGCGTTCATCAGCGATAAAGACGTTGTCGCATTATATAAAGAAAGCTTCGATACGATGCTTAATCAGTCGAAACCTCTAATCAAACTGTTGAACTCCACGTTTGACTTTATTATTCATGTCAACGAATTGGGAAGTGATAACGACTCACATTGCTATTGGATTGAGCCGGAACCGTGTATCTCGCTTATTATCACAGATGAGATAATAGAAGAATACTTGAGGCGGGATGTTCCGGACAGGGACATAATGCTCAATCTCTTGCGCACGCATTGTGAATACTATCGAAGCAATCAGTTTCGAATCATCAATGCCTGCACTACAGACGGGCTTTACCGCATTATTAATTCAGGATACGTTTATAACATCCCTTCGGAGCTTATGACTCCGTTTAATCGCGAAACGATAAAGCAGCTGCTTGACACTCTGAGAAACAAGAGTGAAGACGGAGACGCAAATGTGAGGATTCGTTTTGTTAATCCTTCAAAAATAGCTGTACCGAAAAAGACTTTCTTAGGCATAAGTAAAAAGACAGGTATAAACTTTATCATGCACAGCAAGGCACTGACAGCAGGACGTGCCATATGTGTTTTAGAAGACAGCATAACCGAAGCTTTTTGGGATTTCGCCGAGAGCCTTGAGGACAGCGGGATCACCTACAGTGCAAGCGACTCTTTAGCTATGCTGAATAGTATCATTGATGAGCTCTGAGCGTGTCGACACTGCTGTAGCCGTATTCCTCTAAGGGCTGACACGACTTATACCCCAAAAACTCTGTTTTTGGGGTATAAACGCGAATACGCATTTTTCTGTTGTGTACATCATTAAGTGACAGGAAACATCAACAAATAATCAATATAACCTTGACAAATCACAATAAAGTACGATAATCTAAATTGTACTTTATTATTTCGTAAAACAAGGGGTGAGCACAATGAACTATATCCACCGCAGCTTGGAGCACAAATTCACTCGCATGAGCGAGTTTTTCAAGGTTGTGCTTGTTACCGGTGCCAGACAGGTTGGCAAAACCACAATGCTCAAGCATTTAGCACAAGGGCACAGCAGAACTTATGTGTCGATGGACAACCTGATGGCAAGGGATTTGGCGAAAAAAGATCCGGTGCTATTTTTCCAAACCTATAAGCCACCTGTTATCATTGATGAAGTACAATATGCACCGGAGCTGTTCGGACAGATAAAAATCATATGCGATGAGAGCGAAATCACTGGACAGTTTTGGCTCACCGGTTCGCAGCAATTCAAAATGATGAAGAACGTTCGTGAGACGTTGGCGGGCAGAATCGGTATACTGGAGTTATACAGTTTATCAAAAAATGAAAAGGACGGAATTTACTTTGAGGATGATTTGGATTTTTCCCTTTCGTGCCTGCAAAAACGTCAAGCTGTAACACCAAAAAATGACATAATCCGAATTTACGAGCATATTTGGCGCGGAGGAATGCCACAGCTAATCCATGCTGACCCAGAACAAAGGCAGGAGTATTATGACGCTTATGTGGATACCTACCTAATGCGGGATGTAGCGGAAGTTGGCGGAGTGACAGATGCCCTGCGTTTCTCAAGATTTCTTACCGCCTGCGCGGCACTTATTGCAGAGCAGGTTAGTTATAAGGCACTTGCTGAAACGGCGGGAATATCTCAACCCACCGCCAAGGCTTGGCTTCAATTGTTAGAGAGTTTAGGAATCGTATATTTGCTCCGTCCGTACGCCAACAACGCGCTGAAACGGCTGTCTAAAACACCGAAGCTATATTTTTGTGACACGGGTTTGGCAGCGAGCTTATCCATGTGGCCAACGCGGGACACACTGATGAACGGCGCCGCAAGCGGGCATTATTTTGAGAACTTTGTCGTCGTTGAACTCTTGAAAAATTACGCATACTCACGAGAAAAAGCCGGTATGACCTATTTTCGCGACTCTAACGCCAAGGAAATAGACATTTTTGTAGAGCGAAACGCTTTAATTCATCCATTGGAAATAAAGAAATCAGCAAATCCTGACCGGCGCGAAATTAGAAAATTCAACGCCTTAGATAACATATCAATTGAAAAGGGATGCGGCGGCATTATCTGTATGTGTGAGGAAGTCATGCCGATTGATTCTACAAATTGTTTCATACCATGTAATCTGATATAGCTCTGCGAATATAGCCGCTTCAAGTTTAACTAGCTCTAATTATTTCCAAAACTCCAATTAGAAATAATACCCACAAATTCGGAGCTTATTGACAACGTTGAATGGGGTTTAGATAACGTTGCTCTTTATGTTCATATGATAGACTATAGACATTACTCAATCGACTCGTAAAGCATAATTGCTTTCAAATCCTCCTAATTCTCTTTTGTCAAGTTGTCTCGCCACGGAACGACTATGTCTAAAGGTAGGGTGAAAATATCGTTTATATAAATCTTCAAATCAATCAATTTTTACCATATTTTCAACTCTCTCCACATTGTTGTAAATCGTATGCGAGTTTCCCGCAATATCAACGTAAGTGTCCTTCACATACACTCTATTATCATCGTCAAAATAAAAAGTTTTACCCTCATTATCCATGTAAATTCTTTCTAACACAGAAGGTTGAACACCATTTTTTTGAATAGACATGTACTTGCCATCAATCATCACATATTCACCAAAGATAACGCAGTACTCCTCATAATCAGAAACTGCTGTCACTTCAATATTTTTTTGTGGCTTGCAGGATACTATCCCGAAACATAGAAAGGATAGTAAAATAACGCAAATCAGTTTCTTTTTCAAAACGATTCCCCTTCTCCGATAATATTTCATTTATTGTAATTCCTGCTTTTTTGGAAGAACAGTACAATCGTATAACAACATTTTCAAGTCCGCAATATGTGCTTGCAAGTGTGACAGAAAGAATTTATTATGGTGCAAGACGTTAGTTACATGCATCGCAACATCGATGGATAGGAAGTGATACAAAATGTCACTATTCGGTGAAAACCTTCGTACATTGATTGATGTCAACAAGACCAACATATATGCCCTGGCTAAAGCCTCGGGGATCGAGCGCACCGCTATACACAAAATCATTTCCGGGGACCGAATCCCGTCCGAGGAATATGTTAACAAGCTTGCGGACGTTTTGCCGCTGTCGCCTGAGGAACGGCAACAACTTCTCGAAAGCTATAACATTAGCAAAATCGGCGAATTGAAATACAGGCAGCGCATTCAGGTGAAAGAATTGATTGAATCCATCGCCTATATCGAGAACGGAATCAAAGTCAACACAAGCCCCGCAGACGTGGCCAACCCGATGCCATTGTTCGATTCAAACACGACGGCTATCGGGCATTTCGCTGTAAACAACCTCATCAAGAGTGTGATTGAGGACACCCTGAGTGAAGGAGGTAAACAAGGGGGCAAACAAGAGCTGGACTTCTTCATTCCGGAAAGCTACGGCTACTTCTACAATGAACTTCTGGCAAGCTATCTCCGGCACCCGCAGATGCAGATCCGGCATATCATGGCCTTCGCAAAAAAGACAGACTTTATTAATCACACAAACAGAAATCTGAGTTTGCTCTCCCATGTGCTGCCTTTTGCTTTTGCACCGGGGACAGGATATTTTCCCTATTATTACTACAGGACATCAC
>JGI994J12354_10004141_pt1 | contig 13174 bp, 11 predicted proteins | sample IntmicLarv3ML3BL_FD_12354 | JGI IMG/M metagenome (IMG submission 12354)
CTTATCCCCACGATAGCGTAATGTAAATAAAATCGCTCGTACCAGCCAATCCGTTGTCATCGCAACCCATACACCAAGGATACCTAGACCGACCATTTGTACTAATACATAGCTAAGTGCAATTCTAAAAATCCACATCGAACCAACCGCCACCACCATACAGAATTTAACATCACTAGCCGCACGCAAGGCTGATGGCAGCATAAAGGACGGCGACCAAACAAGCACCACGCAAACCGAATGATAAATCAAGAGCTGTCTTACCAAGACTTCTGTTTCATTTGATATTTTATAGAGCCACATAATCACTGGTAACGCCATAATAATAAGGACATTGGTTACAAAAAGCACCCCATAAGCATAAGAAATTAATTTTTTTGTATAATATCTCACCTGTTTGAAATCCTGTGCTCCGACACAATGAGCCGCAACAATTGATAATGCTACTCCAATCGACGAACCCATGACAACTGCATAAGAACCCACATTGTTGGCAATCGCATTGGCTGTAATAGCTGCTGTACTAAGTCCTGTCACAAGGCTTAAAACTAAAATTTTGCCTAACTGAAAAAGGCTATTTTCAATTCCAAAGGGAATCGCAATCGCCATAATCTTTTTCAAAATATCCATACTTGGCTTTATCCATAGAGTCCTAATATGCAGCACATTTTGCTTATTCATAATCAACTTGGTAATTAATACGCCCGAAAAAATCCGAGAACAAAGCGAGGACACCGCCGCACCAGCAATCCCCATTCCAAATACCTTAATCAAAAGATAGTTTCCTATCAAATTGATAAGATTCATCGCTAGTGACATCATCATTGGCAGCTTGGCATTACCCATCATTCGATATGTGGAAGCCCCTACATTATACAAGGCCAAAAAGGGAACACTCGAACTCATAATCAGATAGTAAATACTTGCATGCTGCAAGACTTCTACTTCTGCCTTACCAAAAAGATAGCTGAAAATAAAACTACGTCCAAGGTACATAATCCCCATGACAAGCATTGCACTGGCAACAGAAAAAAATAAGGTTTGTTCCACTACCTTACTGCCCTTGTCCGCCCGTTTCATACCTAGCATTTGTCCTGCAATAATTCCCCCACCTGTGGCCACAGCAGTAAAGACATTGACTAAGAGAATCATTACTGAATCTACTAAAGAAACAGCCGATATGGCTGTTTCTCCAATTGGTGCGACCATTACAGAATCAATCATTCCAATAGAGATTGTTAAGAACTGCTCTGCTATTAGGGGAATAATCATTTTCCATAATGCTTTATTACTAAATTGTGGTTCGAATTTCACGACTTCCACTCCTTTGGTAGATATGCTTTTGTATTCTCAATCATATCTAATACTAGCTGTCTGTTTTCTGCTTCTGTTAATCTGCCATGAATCAATGGGTCGTTTGCAAATGCTTCGATTACTAATTCGGTATTTCCCGTAATCGCCGCCTGATAAATGCGTTCATGATTTTCAATATGGGGCATCATTAAATCAACTAATTCTGGTGCCATCTCTCCTGCATAAACAGGACGAATGGAATCCCTTTCAAACAAAGCATTCGTCTCAACAATAGCATCTTCTGGCAGATTCTTAATCTGATGCCCATAGTTTGGAATATTAACATTGCTGACAATGCTATCTAATCCACATAATGCTTTAATCAATAAAATGCCCTCTTCGCCCGTCGCCTCTAGCTTGACTTCTTCTTCGAATTTTGCTAGACGTTCGCTCTTTTTCCGACGCTCTATAAGGTCTTCCTTACGCCAAACAACGGTTGTAAGCCCAAAATCCCAATCCTCGACTGTTTGAGGATCTTTTAAATACATCGCACCATCGACAAATTCTGCCAAATGACGGTCGCCTGCGGCAGCAATATATCCATAGCGGTTGAACAAATCAAATTTCACTCGCTGCAAGCAAGCAAAGCACTTGTTGACCCAATGCTCTTCACTCGCTGTGTAACCTTTTTCGAAGTTCTTATCAACATACGCTTTGTAAATTGGGAATAAATCTATTCCCTTATAACTTGCATAATCTAACCAAGTAAAATGATTGATTCCGATTACATTAATACGAATATCATGACGGTCAATCTTATCATAACCATATTCCTGTTCTAAAATTCCCTTTAAGACACTCTGGGTTCCAAATACTTCATGACAACAGCCAAATGCTTTGATTTCTGGGAATACTTCATACAATGTCTTTACACAAAGACTCATCGGATTGGTGTAATTGATAACCCACGCTTCTGGTGCAAATGCTTTTACGGCCTCGGCAATTTCTACAAAAATCGGAATTGTTCGCAGTGCACGAATCATTCCTCCTGGCCCTGATGTATCACCTACGGATTGATAAATGCCATGTCGCTCTGGGAGATGAACATCTGATTGCATTTCATCAAAACTCCCTGGTAAAACAGAAATGACCACAAAATCAATATCCGTCAAGGCTTCTTTTAAACTCGTTACTGTCTCATACTTCCATTTACCTACTGCTTCTGGTCTCTCCGATAGGTGATTACCAATCACTTCATTGTTCTTTGCCGCATTTGTATCAGTGTCATAGAGACGAATCGTTCCTGACATTTCTTTTTCCAATGCTAAATCTGTCATAAAGGTCCACGCCCAACCTCTTGAACCTCCACCGATATATGCAATTTTAATGTCTTTCATTACGTTATTTTCTAACTTCATTTTATTACCTTCACTTTCCTAATTATTTATATGTTCCTAATTCACTCAATATGTTATAATCGCCTTATGTCTATAATCTAACTTCTAAGAAGTAAAAAACACTTCTTATAAGAAAATCAAGCACGAACGTAGTGAGTATTTGATTTTACTGATAAGTTAATGTTATAAGAAGTGTTTTTTACTTCTTATAAGTTTATTTAGGAGGACTTACTTATGCCTAATATACTTTTTAATGGAATCACCGCTGGTATTTCCATTGACCGTCGAATTCGAAAAGATCCCTTTAATATGAATGCCCTGCATTTTCATAATGAATATGAAATATATTATTTATATAATGGTGCCCGCCGTTACATTATTGAAGAGCAAACCTACGATTTAACAAAGGGGAGCTTAATCTTTGTCAATAAGCAAGATGTTCACCGCACCGTAGAATATCTTGCCCCAGAACACGACCGACTCCTAATCGAGTTTAGTGAAAAACCGATTGCTGCTTGCTTGAAACAAGCATTTGATATCTCTCTAGCTGATTTCTTTTACAAAAATCATGGTATTTATCATTGCGATTTAGCTGAACAAGCACTCGTCGAGCATCTCTTTCATGATATTGCTGACGAAATCACAAGCAAACAGGCTGGATATGAAAAAATCATCACCTTGCGAATTTCTGAACTAATCTTTCATATTCATCGTTCCCAAGACATTCGTAAACCTCGCTCTGTTTCCCCGACGGCAGTGCTTCCAAGGAAATTCCAATTGGTTCAAGAGGTTCGTGACTTTATTGCAACCCCCGATGGAAAATTTACCTCTCTTGAAGATTTAGCATTAAAATTCTATGTCGATAAATCTTATTTGAGCCGTATTTACAAGGAATCTACAGGGTTGACTGTACATGAGTCTTTAAATATTAAACGTATTAAATTTACACAAGATTTAATTGCCAATACTGATTACCCGCTTCACGAAATTGCCGCAAAGGCTGGTTTTCAAAGCCTTACGTACTTTGAGCGGGTCTTTCGCAAGCACACGGATACGTCCCCGCTGAAATACCGCAAACGGATTCGAATCATCGCTGAAAGTATCCGTGACAACACCTAATTTCTTATTCAATAACAATCATTCTTATTCAACAACAATCGTTCCGCCTTGTTCCTTTATCGCATAAAAGACAGGGCGTTCTTCTAATGTCGCATTGGGATTGTGCAAGGTCAATTTGCGATTTCCATCTAAATCATGGAATAACATGCCATGCCCGCCATCTTCTTTAAAGAGAAACTCCTTATCATGAATCCAATTGCCTGTAATCTCGCCATTATCACTATAGGATACTACTTCTACATATCCCAACTCACCAAAACTTGACCACAGCATGCCTAATGTTCCATCTATTAATCGAAATAAAAATGGACCATCTGTCACATAGTTCTCGCCACCACGAATACCGATAACCCCTGGTGCTTCTGATGCTGCAAACATGGTAACTGGCTCTCCTATCGTTTCTTTCAAATCCATGGAAAGAGGTACCCGACAAATTGTTCCGTCCTTTACCTGCTGCCACTCATGGCAAAAGACCATAAAAGGTTGACCTGCTTTATCTACATAAAAAGTTCCATCTAAGCATTCCCAGTCTCTCGGTGTTAAAGGTCCGTCACTATGAATCTCAAATGGTCCCGTTGGACTCTCCGACTTTAAAATTTGGGTGCCACGACACTTCCCTGCTGCTGTAAAGGTAGCAAACATATAGAATGCCTCCTGATAATAATGCACTTCTGGTGCCCAATAATTTTCATCAGACCAAAAACTGCCATCATTATGAAAAATTTCGAAAGGTCCCTCCCAATTCTCTAAATCGGTTCCAACATAACAATCAAAGCCATCTGCTTTTCCCCAACAAGTCGGACCTCTTGTTCCGTATAGGTAGTATTTCCCACCATGAACCAAAACATATGGGTCACGGATATTGATATCTTTATTCTTTAATGATTTCATTTTCCCCTCCATGCTGGAGCTTTTTTGCGGAGGCTTGCGAGCAAAATCTGAAATTTTGCTCTGCAATTCAAGTTTGTGGCTCCGTCACAAACTTTCGGGAGTGAATAATTTCTATCAAGAAATTCATTCACTCTTAATCCTCCTTAATAAGGAAACGGCATAATGCTTTCATGTTCAACAATCCAGTTTCCATCTTTCGGAAAGCCGTCTTCGGTACTTCCTGAATACCCTGCCGTCATCATTGCCACTGCTAACAGCAGGGAACCATTACCTGGTAAATAAAGCGGTAAATCTGTTCTTAAATACTGGTAGTTGTTGCCACTGACAACATATTGATTCTTTGCTGTATCCTTTAGTAAAATGTCTACTGCTAAATCATAGTCACCTAAACGAACAGCGGTCATAGCCATTAGGGCAAAATCCCAACCCCACATTGTATCAAAATCCCAACACTCTAATACCCTTTTTAAGGTTGCTTTCATCGTCTCTTTTGATGTTCTGCCACTATCCAGCAAACCATAGGCACCTAACATCGAGGGGTGATCCTTGTTATATTTTTCAAAGGTATCTGGACAATGTTCATGTGCCATATACAAGCCATCTTTTATTGGCGGCATTGCCAAATTCTGCGAAACTACTTTCCAATGCCTAATTTCTTCATCAAGCCCTAAACGTTTTCCCCAAGTATAAGCAATCTCAAGTCCTACTTTCCAATACTCTAACTCATAGGTTGGATTCTTTGTTTTTCTTGGGTCATGTTCTTCTTGTGCTGGAATAACAGGTGCAATCAAATGATATTTTTGATTTTCTTCCTCATAATACGCCCAATCTGCCATATAATCAGCACTTTCTTTCATAATCTCCCAATGTTCATGTAAAAACGTATCTGTTTGATTATTTTGATAAAGTAGCTCTAACATATACATAATATGAGGCTGCTGCCAAATCAACAACGTTGCAATCCATGATGGACTATCTTGTGCTGATTCTGCTACCATTTTCGGCCATTTGGCACCGATAAAACCATTTCTTTTTGCCTGTGCCTTGGCATCTGGTAAATGTCTTTGATACCACGGAATGCTCCTTAACAAAAGAGAATCCTTTTTAAATAGTGGCAGCCATGCACTATGCCAAAGGTGCATTTCTAAATGAAACTTTCCATACCAACTATTACATGTAAGTCCTGTTTCCTGTGGCGGCATACTGCCTGAAGACTGAATCGCTAAAACATATTGCGATAATACAATTCTACGCTCTAGCTCTATGCTCCTTGAATCCTTTGATTTGCTCAATGAAATCATACCACCTTGTTCCCAAAACTGATTCCACCACTTTTTTGTTTCTTCTTTATCTGCTTTTAAAGTGCTTACTGGTTCCTCTTTAGAAAAGGCCACTTCTAGCTTTAACTGTCCACTATTTGCTTTTAACACGAGTTGATGTTCTTTCAGCCTTGTCGTATCATAGTCAGCTTCTCCACTCAAAGAAAGGTAATAGCTATCTTTGTCCAGAGTCCTTTTTAAAACCAACTTTCCCTGCTCTTTTTGCAATACCTCTGTCTGATGTCTATCACTGGCTTTCCAGTCAGCACCCGAAATCTTTGGTGACCCATATGGAAAAACAAGTTCTACCGCTAAATCACCTGTTACAAGTAACTCTGATTTGATTTCAACGCTTAAAACATCACTCTTCGTATCACAAAATGTCGATACTTGGCAGGAGGTTCCCGCCAATGAAAATGCACTTACTAAACTACCATCATAAAGATGTAATTCTTGACTGATAGCAGATAATTTCTCAGAATGTAGATGTTGTCCTTGATAGAGCAGTCCGATTTTTGCCAAATGCAAACGATGTGGATTTACTCTTAACCAGTTGTATACCTCTTCATTTCCTGTAAACTCCTCTACTGCATAAGTAACCTTTCGTTCTGCATAATCATACTCTGTCATTTGTAAATCGTCAAGGCTATAACTTTCCCGCTCTTTGGAAACTGGTGTTGTATGCCAGCCCCATTGTGCCATTGTACAAAGCGGAAATCCATTTTCTTCATATTCACTCGCTAAAGACTGCAGACCTGTTACATCAGCAGTAAAAGCAAACTCTCCATTTCCTATGGTAAGTGGTGATTCATAATTTACTTTTGTTAATTTGGGATTGTGACTCCCAACTAATTTTTTTCTATCTATCATTTGTCTTATCCTTTAATTCCGCTTGAACTAATTCCCTCTACTAAGTATCTATTAAAAAATAAAAAGATTAAAAATACTGGCACTAATGATAAGGTTGACATCGCAAACATCGAACCATAATCAGTTGTTGAACCAGAGTCAGCAAACAGCTTAAGTGCCAGTGAAACGGTATACGTTGCTGGCTTTGCTAAATACACCAATGGTCCTTGGAAATCGTCCCATTTCCAATAAAACTGAATAATAATTGTGGTGATAATTGATGGTTTAATCAATGGTAAAATAATTCTTGAAAACGTTGAATATTTACTACAGCCATCAATTTTTGCTGCTTCATCAAGGGTTCTTGGAATACCCTCCATAAACTGCATCATTTGATAGATGAAGAATGCCTGTCCAAAAAAATGTGGTAATACCAGCGGAATAATCCCACCGACCAAACCCAATTTATTGTAAATGACATACTGTGGAATCAGAATAATCTGTCCTGGCAACATCATGGTACAAATCATTGCTGTAAACAGGGCTTTTCTGCCTGGATAACGCAATCTTGAAAATGAATATGCCACACATGCTGAACTGATTACCGTTGCTGCTGTTGCAATAATTGCAATGATAAATGAATTTTTAAAAAATGTTGCAAAGGTTACTCCACCAAATCCACTCCAACCTCTTGAAAAGTTCTCCCACTGCCAAGATGGCGGGATAAGACTTAAAGTACCATTTAATATTTCTTGATTGTTCTTCAAACTTCCGCTAATCATCCATAACACTGGGTAAATCATGAGGGTTCCAAATGCGATAACCAACACATGGTAGACTACGGAAAGTGCTATTCTTTTTTCTTTCATAATCCCTCCTCCTAATCTTCTGCTTCTGAGAATACCCACATCTTAGATGATTTAAAGATAATGAACGTAATCGCACTAATTAGTACCAACATTACCCAAGACATCGCACTTGCATATCCCATATCATAATATTTGAAAGCGGTATTGTATACATATAAGGAATAGAAATTTGTCGCATCATTTGGGCCACCTTTAGTGATGACAAATGCTGAGTTAAAAGTCATAAATCCTGCGATTGTCTGCATAATAAGATTGTATAAAATAATCGGTGATAAACATGGAATTGTTATCTTACGGAAAATGTGAAAACGTCCTGCACCATCAATCTTTGCCGCTTCATAATAGGTTGTTGGAATTTCCTTTAACCCCGCCGCAAAAATAATCATAGATGAACCAAACTGCCATACTGCCATTAAGATAAGCGGTAGCATTGCCAGATTTTGATCACCAAACCAAGAAATGGGACTTGCACCGACTGCACCTAAAACTTGATTGATTAACCCTCGCCGACCAAACAACTCTTTCCATGCTAATGCAACGGCAATGCTTCCACCAATCAATGATGGAACATAATATAACGACCGATAGGTTGTAACCGCTTTTGTCTTTTTGGTCAATACTTGTGCCACCAACAATGCAAACATCAATTTTAGCGGCACCGAAAGTAAAACAAATACTAGGGTTACACGAACTGATTTTAGGAATCTCGAATCACTAAATAGCTTTGCGTAATTTGTGATACCGACAAATGATTCGCTTTGCACTAGGTTGTAATCAGTAAATGAGTAATAAAAAGATACGATAATTGGAATTAACGTAAAAGCCAAAAGTCCAATAACAAACGGTGCCGCAAATACATATCCAGACACCGTTTCGTTATTGAGGATTTGGCGAAATGATTTTTGCTTCTTTTCTGCCATTTCTCCACCCTCTCTACTTTATAAATGATTACTTATTAAAACTGCTCTGTTGCAAAATCAAAGATTTCCTGTGCCGCTTCTGCAGGTGTTTTCTCACCATAGATTACTTTCTCTAGCAACAAGTAATACTGGTCTCTGATAATTGGGGTAGGCTCTGGACTAATTGGGTTGATTTCTCCTGTTTCAAAAGAACCAACTAATGCTACAAAGTCATATACTTCCTGTGTCGTTGCATCTGCTACTTCTAATACAGCATCACGTACTTTTCCCATAACTGGAACACCACGTTCGCCCATCAGTACTTTGTTTGCTTCCTCGTCATTTAAGAAGAAATTGATGAATTTTGCTGCTTCTTCTGGAACTTCTGAATCCTGTGATACACAAAGCATTTGTGATGATGTTACTGAAAGTCCTGCTGGTCCATCTGCGGTCATACGAGGAATTGGAACAATCTTCAAGTCACGTCCCGCTGCTGCTTCTAGTGCTGCCATCTGATTACTTGCTACCCATGTCATTGCCGCTTCACCTGTTACAAGAAAGTCTGTTTCAATATCTGTAATTTCAGCAAGTGCTCCTGGGTCTGGAAATGCTCCCATATCAACTAGCTCTTTACGCATTTCAAAGTATCCTTCTAACATTGATGGATCCTCATATCCTAATGCGTCATTTGTTGTTGCAAAGAAATTCTTTGTAATATCAATCTGGTTTACTCGTGCTGTTGCTCCTGGTTCGAAGTCTTTGTCACCCATTTTTGAGCTTCCAAATACACCTAATGCTTCATGAATTTTAATACAAGCATCTTTCCACTCGTCCCATGTCCAGTTTTCTGTTGGCTCTGCAACCCCTGCTTCTTCAAACATTGCTGGGTCATAGGCAATACCATAGGTATTAACACCTGAGGAAACACCAATTTGCTCACCATTATACTGTGTTGTTTTTAAATATTCTTCTGTTGTATCACTAACATCAATAAGTCCATCGGCAATGAACTGATCCATTGTTACGATTTTATCCATATAGGTTGGGAAGTTTCCGCCTACCTGAAAAATATCCCATACATCATTAGATGCTACTAAAGTATTCATCTTTGTCCAATATCCATCTGAATCATAAAATTCATACTCAATTTTAATCCCTGGGTTTGCCGCTTCATACATCTCGATTACGGCAACAGTTGCATCATGTCTTGTTTGAGAACCCCACCATGCCATACGCAATACTGTTTCGTCACCAGTGCTTGCCGCTTCCTCTGGTGCTTCTTCTCCTGTATCTGCTCCTGCTTCTTCTGTTGCGGCTTCTGCTGTTTCTGCCCCTGCTCCTGTGTCTGCTCCTGTATCCGCTGTCTGCTGGTTACAGCCCCCTAATACCATTGTTGCTGCTAACGCTGCTGCTAATACACTTTTTACTAATTTGTTTTTCAAAATTTTTCCTCCTTTTGCATTTCATGCAATGTTTTTTACACTTTACAATTTGTGCATTTTGCCGAACACATACGTATTTGTTCTCGGCTTATGTACACATTGTACAGACCTACTTTTGCAAAGTCAATCCAATCACAGACTTCCCCCAATATTGTTTCTATTTTTTTCATTTTCAAACTATATTGACTTTAAAATCCTCACTCATGGGTCACGATTGATTCTGTGTCAAATCTCTGCTTCTACTTTTCGCATTGGTGAGTATATGCCTATGGTGGTCTCATTTTGCGACAGGCTTCCTTTCCGCCACAGTGCNTTCTCCTAGAGGGTTATATATAATAGGAAATCCCCCGCTTTTATAGATCTTTCTATAAAAACGAGGGATTTATGACTACTGCTATAAAATTACCTATGCAATTTTGCTCTTTGCTAATTCCGCTAGTGTTGCAAAACTTTCGGCATCATTCACTGCCATATCTGATAATACTTTACGATTCATTTCAATTCCTGCTACCTTTAGTCCATACATAAACTTGCTGTATGATAAACCATTCATACGAGCTGCTGCATTAATACGAGCAATCCACAACTGTCTAAACTGACGTTTACGTTGCTTTCTTCCTGCATATGAACTGGTAAGTGCACGCATTACTGATTGCTTTGCTACTCTATACTGTTTTGAGCGGGCACCTCTGTATCCTTTTGCCAGCTTTAACGTTCTATTATGTTTCTTTTTAGCGTTCATTCCGCCTTTAACTCTTGCCATGTCTTAATTCCTCCTTCTATTTAGATATACGGTAAAATCTTCTTCATATTCTTGAAGTTTGTTGCGTCCACAATAATTGCTTTTCTAAGATTTCTCTTTCTCTTTGTGGATTTTTTAGTTAAGATATGGCTTTTATAAGCTTTATTTCTCTTTAATTTACCTGTACCTGTTTTCTTGAATCGCTTTGCAGCTGATCGGTTTGTCTTAATTTTCGGCATTTTATGTGTTCCTCCTTATTCTTTCAGTATCTATTTTAACTAACTCCGTCCTTATGAACGCTTTTCAGTTAAAAACATCATAACACTTCTTCCTTCAATCTTCGCTGGCTTGTCAATAATCGCAATATCCTCAAGCTCTTTTGCAAAATCATCTAAAATATGTTTGCTTGCATGCATATGTGCCATTTCTCGGCCACGGAAACGTAACGTAATCTTAACCTTATTTCCTTTTTGAATAAACTTTCTAGCAGCACCAATCTTCGTATTCAAATCATTGGAATCAATGTTTGGTGAAAGACGAATCTCTTTCAAATCGACGGTCTTCTGCTTTTTCTTTGCTTCCTTGTCCTTGCGAGCCTGTTCGTAACGAAATTTTCCATAATCAATAATCTTGCACACTGGTGGCTTTGCCTTTGGTGCAATCTTAACTAAATCTAGCTCTGCTTCCTCTGCCAATCTCATTGCTTCTCTAGCTGACATAACTCCTAACTGTTCCCCGTTTGAGCCAACCAAACGAACTTCCTTATCCCTGATTTGCTCATTAATCATTAAATCGCTAATTGCTTTGCACCTCCATCAATAAATGCTTAACATGATTTACTATCACCTTTGTTCAACAAGAAGTAACTTCCTAATATAAATTAAAAAGGTGGATAGTCAGACTATCCACCACTAATATCGCCATAAAATTCCTATAGAATAAAATACTTATGGAACAAAGTTCCTATGGAATCTTGATGTACTATATTAACCAGAGTCACGTACCTTGTGCTGTGGTGAGAGCGGATACTCTACTTTCTTCTACCTTTGCTACTTTATCATGCCCGCATGATGATGTCAAGCATTTTTGCTGCTTTTCGTTGACCCTTTTCGTTGACCAAACGCATATCCTCTTTCTTAATGCCCTGAAAAGATTTCTGCAATTGGTGAATCTGCTGGCAACACAACGGTTTTATTATCACCTTTCAATGATTCTTTTAGTGCATCTAGGCTACGAACATAGGAATAAAACTCCGTCCGCTTTTCATCTGCATAGGCTTTTGACAATATTCTCATATATTCTGCTTCGCCCTCTGCTTCCAAAATCTCTGCCTGCATTTCTGCATCTGAAAGCATAATCGCTGTTTCCTTATCGGTTGTGTTGCGAATCACTTTGGCTTCTGCTTCCCCCTCTGCGGTATAGGTCGCTGCAATATTATTTCGCTCAGAAATCATTCTTTCGTAAACAGCCTCTTTATTATCCTGCGGCAAATCTAAACGCTTTGTTTCAAAACTTAACACTTCCACCCCATACTGTGCAAGATTCACGCTAACACCCTCGACAACTTTATCTGCTAACTCACCTGCACGACTACTAATCACTTCATCTTGTGACATACTACTGATAATATTCTTTGTTGCATTATAGACAGAGGTATCAATGCGACTTTCTGCATTTGTCAGTGACGAATTAAGTGACTGTGCAAACTTCAGTGGATCGCTTACTTTCCACAGTACATAGCTGTCGCTAATCATTGTCTTTTTATCTTTTGTAATAACATCTGATGGTTCAAGGTCGTAAATTAATGTCTGTCTAGGAATGGTATTCGCCGTCTGTATAAAAGGAATTTTAAAGCTAAGACCCTCATGCTCAATAACTTTACTCACCTTTCCAAATTCTCTAATTAAGGTATATTCATTCCTATTCGTAATCACCATTGATGATAATCCTAACACAACGATGATAGCGCCTGTTATTGCGACTACTATATTCTTTATATTCTTTTTTTTCATCATCGCTCCTATCCCTCTGTTTGCGGTTCGACACTGGCTTCCGTTTCCGCTTCTGTCTGCGGCACTACTTCTGCTTCTGCCCTCGTACTATTATTCGTTCCACTATTTTCTGTATCAGTAAATGATTCTAATGGCAACATTTTTTGTACCCCATTGCCGCTGTCTATGATAAGTTTAACACCTGGCAAAACAGCCTCCATTGTCTCATAGAACATTCTTTGCCTCGTTATTTCGGGATTCTTTTCATACTCTGCATAGAGGGCATTAAATCTCGCCACCTGTGCCTCTGCCTCATTAATCCTCGTTTGTTTTGTCGCTTCTGCTGCCTGAATAATATGATCC
>JGI994J12354_10004142_pt1 | contig 13173 bp, 12 predicted proteins | sample IntmicLarv3ML3BL_FD_12354 | JGI IMG/M metagenome (IMG submission 12354)
GCTCAATTTTGACAATTTATTGTTCATGATCCCCGTCGCAGCAGTGATTGCGTTAGTTTTCGCTATCTATTTCTTCAGGAATATCTGGTCGAGAGACAAAGGTACTCCCGAGATGCAGAAGATATCGAATGCTATTGAGACGGGAGCCATGGCATACCTCAGGCGTCAATACAAGACGATCGGGATAATCAGTATTATCCTGGCCATTGTACTGTGGCTTGCAGGGTATATAGACGGTTTCAAAGATTATCTCGGAATAATGGTGGCCGGTGCATTCCTTATCGGAGCAGGATTCTCGATCCTCTCCGGATATATCGGAATGAAGATTTCGGTTAACGCGAACATCAGAACGGCAAGTGCGGCACGCAACTCGCTCAATGACGCATTCGTGTGTTCATTCCGCGGCGGTGCGATATCCGGTATAGCAGTATCTGCACTCAGTCTTTTGGGACTTTTTGCTGTTGTTTTCGTTTATGATTTCATCATTGACGAAACGATGACAAAGACACTCCACGCAGTCGTAGGATACGCATTCGGTGCGTCATTCGCAGCACTCTTCGCACAGCTTGGTGGCGGAATATACACTAAAGCAGCAGATGTAGGTGCGGATCTTGTAGGAAAAGTAGAAGCAGGCATACCTGAGGATGATCCCAGGAATCCCGCGGTCATAGCAGACCTCGTCGGGGACAATGTCGGAGACTGTGCCGGGCGCGGTGCAGACATATTCGAATCCACTGCGGCAGAGATCATCGGTTCAATGGTCATCGGTACCGCAGTTGTGTCGATGTCAAGTATAGCACTTTCCGACAACTGGATTTTCTTACCGTTGGTTCTTATGGCCTTCGGACTCATTGCCTCGTTGGTCGGCATCCTTGTTGTAAGGATGAAAGATGACAACTCGGATGTTGTAAGTGCGCTCAACAAAGGATATTACCTCACCATAGCGTTGGTGTTAGTGTTCCTAGCAATATCGACATATTTCCTGCTCGGAGACGAGTGTGATTGGTACCTCTTCTTCGGATGCGGTGTCGTCGGAATAGTTCTCGGACTAGCGATAGTTTATCTCACACAATACTACACCGGAGACCACAAACCTGTCAAAGGCATAGCAAAGGCATCCGAAACCGGACCCGCCACAAATGTCATTGAAGGAATATCTGTCGGGCTCGAATCCACGATGTTACCTGTGATATGTATCGCAGTTGCAATAATCGCGTCATATCTGCTTGGACAAGCTGCCACGCCCGCAGGAGAGGACTCAATGGTCTTCGGCCTCTATGGAACGGCAGTTGCCACGATAGCGATGCTTGCGTCATCTGCGTTCATACTCGCGGAAGATACTTTCGGCCCTATAACAGACAACGCAGGCGGTATCGCGGAGATGTCCAACCAACCTAAAGAGGTCAGGAACAGGACAGATAAACTCGATGCAGCCGGTAACACAACAAAAGCATTGACCAAGGGATATGCGATGGCATCCGCAGCGCTTGCAGCGTTCCTGCTCTTCGCAGCGTTCTTCGAGATTGTTGCAGAGATAAAAGGTGTACACCTCGTAGATGTGTTCGATGTGAACATCGGCGATCCACGCATATTCGTCGGAGCACTCATCGGAGCGGTTTTAGTATACTACTTTGCATCATTGGCGATAAGGGCTGTCGGAAAGGCGGCCGGAGAGATGATCGAAGAGGTACGCAGACAGTTCCGCGAGGACCCAGGAATCATGGAAGGAACCTCCGATCCGGATTACGCGCAGTGTGTTGACATAGCGACACGCGGTGCCCTCAGAGCAATGGTGCTTCCCGCGCTTCTGCCTATTGTCGTACCAGTCGCATTCGGTCTGATATACAGATTCATGTTCGAAGAAATATCATACATGGCGGTCGGTGCCCTCATAATGGTGGGTACGATTACCGGTATCCTCATGGCAAACTTCCTCAACAACGGAGGAGGAGCCTGGGACAATGCGAAGAAGTACATCGAAGAAGGAAACCACGGCGGCAAAGGCTCGTCCGCACATGCGGCAGCGGTTGTCGGTGACACGGTCGGAGATCCCTTCAAGGACACCGCCGGACCTTCGATCCACGTTCTGGTGAAACTGCTCTCCACCATCTGTTTGGTGACAGCGGTTCTCTTCGTAGTGGTGTAAACAACTTTGATTTCCAAGCGGGCTTCGGCCCGCATCTTTCTTTTATAGAGACGCGCTTACGAATGAGTTTATATAGGATAGTCCTAATCCCATCCATCCTAGAGGATCCACCATGTATATGCTGACAGAGGCCGAGAGGATAGTTCGTATCCCCCCCGCAGAACTTGATGAGGACATAGAGAAAGTGATCGATGCGCTCACCTGGGACACCTTCGAAGGTAAACTGGGAGAGGGCAAAGCGGTGACAGTCCTTATCAGAAACGTTAAGCCCGTAGGACCCGGACGTATCGTCCACGGCGACGGTGCAGTGTACCAGACGGTCAAATACGAACAGGTAGTGTTCAAGCTCAAAGATAACGAGGTTATCGAGGGCGTAGTAGTCGAGATCCTCAAATTCGGCGCATTCGTCAGGTTCGGTCCGTTGGACGGACTTCTGCACATCAGCCAGGTAATGGATGACCGTGTGGATATCGACGAGTCTAACCAAAGACTGATCGGTAAGGATACCGGCAGGAGCCTTTCGGTCGGAGATATCGTGAAAGCAAGGATCGTCAGCATAGATCTGAACGAAAAGAATCCTCAGGACAGCAAAATAGGATTGACGATGCGTCAGCCCGGACTCGGAAAACTCCAATGGCTCGAGGAAGACCGCAAGAAAAGACAGCAGCAGGGTGAGGCATAATGGTCGGACCGGTATACAGAGCATGCAAACAGTGCAGTTTCATATCCGAGGTTGACACCTGCCCGAGATGCGGCGGTCAGACGTCAAAAGAATGGCAGGGATTCATCGCGGTCGTCGATCACGAAAGGTCTGATATCGCGAAGAAGATGGGCATAACCGCAAACGGAAAGTATGCCCTGAAGGTCCGCTGAGATGCAAACCGTCGACAGAAAGGTTCCGGATAACAAAAGAGAGTTCTTCAAAGAACCGCTCGGCGTGGACCTGGACGAAAACGATCTGTCGACATTGAACAAAGAACAAACACTCATAACCGTCGGCGATGTGGTGTCGCTCACGGTAAGGGAATACGGTCTCGTTCCTGATGTCACCATCTACGATGGAATGACGGAAAGACGGGAAATGACCGAATTCGCAGACCTTGTCAAGAGCAGGGGATGGAAGGAGGTCGTGGTGAAGAACGAAGCGGGAACAATAACCGCAGCGTTGTTCGAGGCCGTAAAAAACGCTTTACAGGGTCGGAAGCAGATAATCCGAGTCGAAGGGGAAGAGGATCTGGCAACAATACCATGTATCCTTCTTTCGCCGAAAGGAACGAATATAATCTACGGATGGCCCGGAAAGGGGATGATGATCATCGAAACCAACGATGAGGTCATCCAAAAAGCTCAGAAGCTCATGGAAATGACGGAGGAGTTAGAATGAAGATAGAAATAAACGAACAGAAGGACAACCCTTTGCAAAAGAGGGTAGAGGTCTATTTCACAATAGACCATGTTGGCGAGTCCACTCCCGGCAGGAACGCTGTCGCAGAGGACATAGCTAAGAAGATGAAATCGAAAAGAGACTGCGTGGTCGTTGACAGCATCGAATCTGTCTACGGAATAGGCAAATCGAAAGGATATGCCAAAGTGTACAACAGCAAGAAATGTGCATTGGCGTACGAATCCGAATATCTCTTGAAGAGGAATGGAATAGAAGCAGCCGAACCGGTGAAAGCCGAAGAAGCAAAACCAGCGGAGTGATCACATGGCAGCAAAACCAGCAGCAAAGGGAGCACCCCCGAAGGCAAAAGGGATCTCGAAGAAAGATTCCTACAAGGTTGAGGGCGACAAGGTCAGCAGGACAAAGCCCGTATGCCCCAAGTGCGGCCCGGGTGTGTTCATGGGAACTCACAAAGACAGAGTATCCTGCGGAAAGTGCGGTTACACCGAATTCAGCAAGAAAGACTGAGACAGAAATCTTCATTCGGCTCCCTCCCTCTCACGACGGAGCCTCAGGATCGCCGGGGGACGTATCTGGTCCCCCGGCAAAATCATCTTATTTCTCATAATCCTTGTACTTATATGGGCCAGTGGTATAGCTTGGATAGCATAGGGGCTTCCGGAGCCTTAGACCCGGGTTCGAATCCCGGCCGGCCCGCATTCTGCTATCGGTAAGACATCGGAATTTCAAAATATCGGGTGTAAATTTCAGATAATAAAAGTTACGGTTATAACATAACATATTGGAGTGTTTCTTGCAAAGATCTTATTCATCTACGGATAAAACTCCGTTTCACTACAGGCAGATTTTGTTACAGGCCGGGCAGATGCTTCTTGTCGAGAATGATGATACAGTTTTAGTTCAGTACATCAGACATGGCGTAAACTATTCCCTTCTTTTGTGAGACAATCCACTTTGCGGCCATGACCGCCCCGCCCACGAAGATCTCTCTCGTGTGGGCCTGGTGGCGTAATTCGATACGCTCGGAGTTGCCTACGAACATCACGGTGTGATCGCCGACGATGTCGCCGCCCCTGACCGCGTGTATCCCGATCTCTTTGCCGCGCGGACAGATACCCTCACGTCCAAAGACGAATTCCTTTCCGCCCATTTCTTTGCTGATTATCTCGGCCGCGGTTACCGCGGTTCCGCTGGGGGCGTCTTTCTTTTGGTTGTGGTGAGCCTCAATTATCTCCACGTCATAGTCGTTACCCAGATATCTGGCGGCTTCTTGGATGAGTTTGAAGAAAACCCCGACCCCGATGGAATAGTTGGATGATATCACAGCGGCAACCTTGTTCTTTATAACTGCGTCGGTGATGTTCGTTTTTTGTTCCGCTGTCAGTCCCGTGGTCCCTATGATAAGGTTTACGCCGGCAGCTGCGGCGATAGGTGCGTTCACAGCGGTTGCGGGGGCTATCGTGAAATCAACGAGTACGTCAGTTTTCGTTTCTTTCAGAACAGATGACAGATCCTTTGAATCAGATACAGGTACGTTCAGTTTCCCCGCGCCGATGACCTCGCCTATATCTTTACCTAAATTGACGATATCAAATGCCGCCGAGAGGGTAAGGCCCTCTGTTGCCAAAACGCGACGGATGATCAGAGAACCCATTTTACCGCATGCGCCGACAAGTGCAACTCTGACCTCGCTCATATTAACACCCCGTTTTCGGACCCTTTATTCAAGTTGTATCCGGAGCGAGTAGAAGATGCAGTTGTATGAGACGATGAAGAAATGTATTCTCTGTTCATGATCGATCGGGGGATAACCAGAATAGAGATATTTAACCATCGCTTTGTTGTTGACGCTGTTCAGTAAATCTCAATACATTCAGGCTTTGAGCAGAAACAAAAATATTATTCCTAATCGTAGTACGCGGAGTTAAATACGAAAAAATGCTATATTTTAGATGGTGGAATGATTAACGGTCTCCGAGGAGACCGGATCCATTACGTGGATCGGTCGATCCCTATTAAGGAATCTCAAGCATGATCTCAATGATCATATTGGAAACCATAATACGGATAACGAGGGTGTACCCTCGGCCGTTAGTGATATTATCACCTCCCACCGGGGCAGTCCCCGTCATGCCGGTTGTTGTGAACCGACATGTCGGGGCTCACTGCCAAACGGCAGTTGATCACTGCCTCCTTCTCTATTAACGGTGAGTACTACAATTAATGAGTTAGTTGTTTCATTTCGAATATACGTTATTTTTCAATAACGGATACCAACCGTGTCTTGTAACATGGTGTCAAAACCAAATCCAAGGAAAGATGAATACATACCGAACACAGTTTTTTGTTGAACAATACTCGGTGCAGGTAAGAGATACACCGAGTCCGGTTCCCATGACTGAGATGCCGGTTATCAAGACGAGGTATCGAATATGTATTTCGCTGTACCTTTCTGTATGCAAACCATTCTTTTCAAAAATCTTTAATAGTCTCAAGTAGGTTGAGAATCATGGGATGGGATGGTTCGGATGATGCACTTGAAAAGATAAAAGTGCTCGCGGACAAAGGCGATGTTAATGCACAATATGCACTTGGGAACAAGTATTTCGGTAACAATGATTCTGAAAGCGATATCGAAGCGGTCAAATGGTACAGATTGGCCGCAGATCAGGGTCACGTACTCGCACAAGTGAATCTGGGCGTGATGTGTGAGAACGGCCGAGGTCTTGAAAAAGACGGTGTCGAAGCTGTAAAATGGTACAAATTGGCAGCAAGCAAGGATAACGCACAAGCGCAGGTCAATCTCGCATGGATGTACGCGAACGGTACTGCGGTTGAAAAGAATGATGCCGAGGCCGTAAGGCTGTATAAACTGGCGGCATTCCAGAACAACACAAGAGCACAGATAAACCTCGGTTGGATGTACGAGAACGGGAAAGGCGTTCCAAAGGATTACGCAGAAGCGGTAAGATTATACAAATTGGCGGCGGAAAAGGACGATGTCAGGGCACAAACGAATCTCGGTTGGATGTATGAGAAGGGGAACGGCGTCGAAAAGGATGATGCAGAGGCCTCCAAGTGGTATGGTCTGGCAGCGGAACAGGGCAGTGCCAGAGCTCAGTTCAATCTGGGCAGGATGTACGAGGCCGGAAGAGGCACCGAGAAGGATGTTGCCAAGGCTGCAAAATGGCACAGAGCCGCTGCGGAGCAGGGTCATGCGAAGGCGCAGGTCAATCTCGGCTGGATGTACGAAAATGGGAAAGGTGTTGCGAAAGATGATGCCGAAGCTGTCAAATGGTACAGATTGGCCGCAGATCAAAACGATGTCTTGGCACAAACCAACCTCGGTGTGATGTACAACGACGGAAGAGGCATCGAAAGGGATGATGCCGAGGCAGCGAAGTGGTTCATGAAAGCTGCGCGTCAAGGCAGTGCGGGTGCACAGTTAGCTCTCGGCTGGATGTACACGAATGGCGTAGGTGTTGTAAAGGACGACATCGAAGCCTTGAGGTGGTACATGAAGGCGGCAAATCAGGGAAATGAGGCGGCAATAGATATTCTGAAATCGATGGGACTGAGGTAATAATTCTCAATTGATGATCCGGATCACGATTTGATATGCATCTTGATCTTCTTCATTGCCCAGTCATAATGGCTGGAAGTGCAGCCGATGAAATAGGCACCCAAAGTCGAACTCTTGGTCCATTTGTAAACAGATCTTGAGAACAGTTCGTCGTTGGTGTGCATCTCGATAAGGTTCATTATCATCCCGTGGCTTTCTATCAGCATGAGTTTCGAAGATCCGAGATCCGTATCCTGATATCTTTTCCAGATCTCCAGATTCAGATCGGGCAGGGTTTTCCAGGTATATCCTTCACCCGGAACACTGGGGATCCCTCCTTCCAAAACGCCGATCCTGTGCCAATTCTCGACCATTTTGTGCCATTCGTGAAGATGAATAAGTATGTCCCGCAAATTCTTGTCCCTGTCCTCGAATCGGAACGTAGCATTCTGTTTTTCTTCGGACATGGAATCCACAAGATCCCAAAGTTTTTCGAATTGTTTATTTGCAGCTTCCACCAGGTCAGATTTGGTTGTTGGTCTGGACATAGTAATGACCCACATGGAAATAACAGTCTGTATTAGTACATTTTTGCATGGTTTTGTTAGATAGTTTTATATTCGATATAAATAAATTACATGGTAACCTCAGAGATGGGGTGGGAAAGTGAATATATGGATGCAAAAGGAATATTGAATGTGCTTATCGCACTTATTATTTACATCATATTCGCAGTGATCTACTTTGTGATTCTTGCGTTTGTGATAAACCTTGCTACAGATCTTGTGACCACTGAGCCCGGCGGATCAGCCGTTGCAGTCGCAGCCGCAATATTGGCTGGTGCGACCATTGTAGCCGGTGGCGGCCTCGGAGACTTGCTGAAAGACAAGTAAGCAGGTCGTTCGAAAGGAATCATAAAACTTTTTATTTTTCATTTACATTATTGTTGTATGGCTTCGAAAGATCTTGTGGAATGTTCATGTCCGAAAACCGATTGTCCGAGACATGGGAACTGTAACGAATGTGTACCTTTTCATAGAGACGAAAAGAAGAATCTTCCGGTTTGTTTAAGGCCTCTTGTCCCCGGACAGTGAACACGCGAGGCTTGAAAACGTGTACTTGACAAAGGATGAGGAGAGGATCCTCAACGGGGAAAAGGGCGAAAGCGCCTGTAAGGCAATGGAACTTGTTGTCGCCTTGGGGAAAATATACGGAGCGAACGATCTCGTGGAAATAACTTCCGCACATCTTTCGGGGGCATCATACAAAACGATAGGCGACGGCGGAGTAAGATATCTGGAAGATATGGTGAAAGGCGGAGCCAAAGTATCCATTCGATCCACGTTGAATCCGATAGGGATGGACAGGGAAAGATGGAAAGAGATGCATATAACTCCTGAGTTCGCAGAAAAACAATTGAAAATAATTGAATTGTATGGAAGTATGGGCGTAAAGACAACCTGTTCCTGTACACCCTATTTGAGCGAGAACGTCCCGTCTTTGGGAGATCATGTGGCATGGGCGGAATCTTCCGCTCTTTCGTTCGTTAATTCCTTCATAGGGGCAAGGACCAACCGAGAAGGCGGTCCGGGGGCGCTGGCAGCGGCGATAATAGGGAAGACCGCGAATTACGGGCTTCATTTGGACGAGAACAGGAAACCCACCGTTGTGATAGAGGCAGACATAGACGGTTCGCTGTTCAGCCATTCAATGCTGGGTCAGGCTGTCGGAATGGCGATTGGGAACGGAATACCATACTTCAGGGGAATAAAACCCGCAGTGGATGATGCAAAGACCATGGCCGCGGCGATGGCGGCATCCGGATCCGTTGCGTTGTTCCATGTCGAAGGAGTTACACCCGAAGCAAAGAAATTCGATCTCAAAGGTCTGGAAACGATAAGCATAGGCAAGAAAGAGCTGGAGGCCGCGTATTCCAAACTGAATACGGTTGATGATGTTCAGCTGATAGCGTTGGGATGCCCGCACCTCAGTGTGAAAGAGGTCAGGGATATCGCGGCTTTTCTGAAAGGAAAGAAGAAAAAGAATCCAAACACGGAGATATGGTTCTGCACATCCGCGAAGATAAGGGACGAGTGTAAGGACGAAGTGAAGATATTGGAGCAGTTCGGACCTGTACTCGCAGATACATGCATGGTCGTTGCACCCATCGAAGGGGTGTTCGAGCGTACGGGAACAAATTCCGGGAAGGCGGGCAATTATCTTCCTACGTTGTGTTCGCAAAAGGTCATGTGCAGAGAGATATCCGCATTGATGGAGGCCGTTATATGATCATTAACGGAAGGGCAATATCCTCCGGCAAAGCAGAAGGAGAGGTCATAAAACTCGATGAGCCATTCAGTTTTTTGGGAGGCGTCAACGCATCCACCGGAGAACTGAATGTCGGAAAGAAAGGGAACATATCTGGAAAGATATTCATCTTCCCCCAAGGTAAAGGAAGCACCGTGGGATCATTCGTCGTATACGACCTTCTCGTACACGGAAAGGCGCCGGCGGCACTGATAAACAGGTCCGCCGAGACGATAGTGACCACCGGGGCGGTAATATCATCGATACCGATGGTGGACGGGATAGACACGGATATCTTCAGGGACGGAGACATTGTTTCTGTTGACGGAGACAAAGGGACCGTAGAGATAAAGAACGTGAAATTTGTGGAAGTGGTATCCTCTGCGATATATTCCAAAGGAAAGATCCTTCTTCTGAGACGCCCGATGACAGCCGGATCCTATCCGAATGCAAGATCGCTCGTTGCGGGAAAGATAGAAAAGGACGAGATCCCGGAAAAGGCGGCCATGAGAGAGATAATGGAGGAAACTCAAATAAAAGTGGGATCTCCGGATGCTTCGTATCCTGTAGTACATGTTCGCGAAGGGAATACGCTCTGGGTGGTTCATCCGTTCCTCTATCGGCTGGAAGATGTCACCCCCGTTCTCAACAGGGAGAACGTGGGTTATGAGTGGATATCTCCCCAGGACATCGGAACGGACGATACCTTTGTGCCGCTGACACGAAAGGTCGTCCTTGGGATGTTGGGCAAATGATCATTGTTCGGCAGAGCTTATGCCGATCACGATGTCCTTTCCAGTTACATCCCACGTCTTGATCTCATCGCCGCCGGGGCTGTCGGTGAATACCAGTTTCTTGGCTCTCACTTCGGCGGATATGTGATCCTTCCACGTATCGAACAGTTCCACAAGACGGGATTCGGCATTGACGTCGCAGTTGATGTATTGTTCAACATTCAGTTTCATGTCCTTTCTCATCTGTTGTATCCTTCGGATAAGTTCTCTTGCATATCCTTCCGCTTCGATCTCCGGCGTGACACTGAAATCAATGAACAGTTCACCGCCGTCGAAGTTCACGGCATCCATTCCGTCGATCTTGTCGTTGGGTTCGGCATATCTGATCTCTTTGATGTTACCCTGTTGTGCCAGAACATCCTCGAAGACTCTGATGGAATCATTTATCCCTTCATTTCCGCGTACGATTATCCCTCTCAGCGGCCATCTAAGTTTACTACCCATCTTCGCACGTTCTGCAGCGACGATCTCCATTATGTTCTGTATGAGGGACATGCTGTGTTCTATCTTATCGTTGATCAGAGCATCATCCGAAGTGACCCAATCCTCCATATGGATGGAAGGTTTGGTACCGCCCATGTGCTGGTACACTTCCTCGGATATATGCGGTGCGATCGGTGCCAGGAGCAATGCGGCATTCATTATCGCATCGTGAAGAACGAAATAGGATGCTATCTTATCGTTCTCGGACTCGGTGGATTCGCTCCAGCTCCTGTCTCTTACCAAACGAACGTACCATCTCGACAGATCTTCCATGATGTAGTCCTCAAGGGCTCTTGCGACTTTGTGAAGTTCTCTCGTTTCAAGCCCCTCTGTAACCGCTTTCTTCACCTTTTCGGTCCTGGAAAGCATCCATTTATCCTCGTTCCTGAGGTGAGGGAAGACATCTTTCAGAGTATGTGCTTCCGGAGCATAGTTGTCTATGTTCATGTAGGTCGAAGCAAAGTTGACCACATTCCAGTATGTGTTAAGGATCTTCCTCGCATTCTTGGGGCCGTCCTTTTGGAAGGCGGTGTCCTCCCACGGGGCATTCGCTTTCACCAGATACAATCTGAGCGAATCCGCTCCGAGCTCGTTGATTATTTCCAGGGGTTCTATCACATTGCCCAAGGATTTCGACATTTTCTGACCTTTTGGATCCAACACCCATCCGTGCATCATCACTTCGTCGTACGGCGCTCTTTCGAACGATACGATGCCGGCTCCCAGCTGAGTGTAGAACCATCCTCTTGTCTGGTCGTGTGCTTCGATTATGTATTTACCTGGCCACCAGGTGTCGAACTCTTCCTTCTTCGCGGGGTATCCCAATTGGGCCCATGCGGCGACCCCGGAATCAAACCAGACATCCATGACATCCTTTACCCTGTGCATCTCCTCTCCGCATTTCTTGCACTTGAATGTGACTCCGTCTATCCACGGTCGATGGGTGTCCATGCCGTCGGTGTATCCCTTTCCTTCGTGCAGGTCTTTGTATTGACCGGCAACATGGATCTCTCCGCACTGGCACTCCCACACGGGCAGAGGTATTCCCCAATATCTCTGACGTGATACACACCATTCTCTGGCACCTTCCACCCAGTTGCGTTCTCTGGATTCTCCCGCCCATTCCGGCACCCATTTCACGCGGTCTATCTCATCAAGCATCTTGTCTTTGACTTGAGGTATATTGATGAACCACTGACGGGTGTTCCTGTATATGATCGGGGATTTGCATCTCCAGCAGTGTCCGTATCTGTGTTTCACTTTTTCCGAATTGAAAAGAATGCCTTTCTCGTTCAGATATTTCACGATATCTTCGTTGACGGTCTTCACTTTCTTGTAGACCATCATCGGGAATTCTTCGGTGAATCGTCCGGATTCTCCGACGGGACAGAAAGGTTCTATGCTGTATCTTTTCCCGGTCTCGTAATCATCTGGTCCGAAACCAGGAGCTGTGTGAACAAGGCCGGTATTATCCTTCTCGACATAATCGGCATTCAGGACCTTGTATGTCCATTCGCTTCTTATGAGGTATTCCGGAGAGATATCGAACGGAGGTTCGTATTCCAGGCCTTCAAGCTCCTTGCCGCTCATTTTCTTCAGTACGGTGAAAGAATCGTACTTTCCTTTTTTCATGACATATTCGGCCTGGGACAGCATGCATATTATTTTCTCACCGCTATCCGATCCTTTCAACTCGATCAGTGCATATTCGCATTCCGGATGTGCGGCCACAGCCATATTCGACGGAAGCGTCCACGGCGTGGTGGTCCAGATCAAAAGCGATCCGCTTCCGTTCTTCAGAGGGAACCGTACCATGACGGAAGGATCGGTCTCATCCCAGTATTCTATCTCAGCTTCGGCAAGAGCGGTCTCGCATCTGGGACACCAGGTGACCACTTTGTTGGCCGGTCCGAGCAATCCCTTTTCATATGCGCACTGAACGGTCCACCATGCGGATTCAATGAAATCCAATCTGAGGGTTTGATAGGGGTTATCCCAATCCATCCATACTCCGAGCTGTTTGAACTGCTCGGTCATGCTTATTCTCAGGTCGTTTGCGAATTTCTTGCATGTATCGACGAATTTATCGATCCCTATCTCTTCGATCTCTTTTTTTGAGTGTACCCCGATCTTCTTTTCCACCTGAACTTCGATCGGAAGTCCGTGCATGTCGAATCCCGGCTGATCCCTGACATTGTATCCTTTCATTCTCAGATAACGGATCATTATATCCTTCAGCGACTTGTTCATCGCCGTACCTAAGTGAATGGAACCGGTGGTGTACGGGGGACCGTCAAGGAAATAGAACCTCTCTCCTTTGGATCGGTATTCTTTGGTCTTTTCATAAGCATTTGAAGAGAGCCAGAACTTCTGGATCTCTTTCTCTATCGTCGGTGCATCATAATTCGCGCGGACCTGCTTTATCATCGCTAATCCTCTTACCCCCGAGTTATCTTACCGGGAGGTAAAGGGCAAT
>JGI994J12354_10004143_pt1 | contig 13173 bp, 14 predicted proteins | sample IntmicLarv3ML3BL_FD_12354 | JGI IMG/M metagenome (IMG submission 12354)
CTATACATATCATATTTTATAAGCAAGCGCGCATGCGCTTGCAAAAAAGGGTCAAGGGTGAAACCCTTGTGGGGAGGTGGGGCAACGCCCCACGGTCTTTATATTAAAAAAACTGCTTCGACATAATCGAAACAGCTTTTTTATTCTTACCTTAATTAGTAAGAATCATCTACATTTTAATTTTTTAGCTTTCATTTTCAATATCAGAAATCATCTCAAGCCGTTTAGCATGTCGCCCAGCCTCAAACTCTGTGTCAAGCCAGCCTTTTACAATCATTTTAGCTATTTCTGCTCCAATAACACGTGAGCCAAAAGCAAGAACATTTGTATCATTATGCCCTCGTGATAATATTGCAGAATAGGGCTCACTACAAACAATTGCACGTATTCCCTTTACTTTATTTGCCGTAATGGAAATCCCCGCACCCGTTCCACAAATTAAAATTCCACGGTGGAAATTTCCCTTAGCAACTTCTTGTGCAACTTTCTTGCCATAGATGGGATAATCCGTTCTTTCACTTGAGTTGGTCCCAAAATCTTCTACATCATGCCCTAACTCCTTTAAGTACTCAATAATGATAGGTTTTAACTCTAAACCTACATGGTCGTTTCCGATTGCTATTTTCATTATTAATTCTCCTCTCTTATTTCAGAAATAATTTCTTTATACGTTTTTTCTTTTCCAAATAGTGCCGAGGTACCAAGAACAAAGTTATTGACACCTTTTTGGCTAAGTAGTTTAATTTTATCGCGTGAGATTGCCCCATCTACAGTAATTTCAAAGCTATAATTTTCCTGCAAAGAAACTAGGTTTTCAATTTTTTTATCAATAGAAGATATATATTTTTGACCTGCAAATCCAGGATTAACTGTCATAACCATCAAATAATCAATAATTGGCAACAATTCGATTATTGCCATAACTGAAGTTCCAGGATTAATCGCAATCCCTGCCTTTTTACCTTTATTTTTTATTTTGTCCAATGTTCTCATGGCATGAATATCTGATTCAGGATGAAAATATATAATATCTGCGCCTATATCTGCGAACATTTCAACGTACTGCTCTGGATTTTGAATCATTAAATGCACATCGACTAACTTTTTTGTAGATTCTCGAATAAGCTGTAAATCTTGTAGTCCCATTCCGAAATTAGGAACAAATGTACCATCCATAATATCAATATGAAAGATATCGGCTCCAGCTTGCTCTAACTCCATAACTTCTTTTTTCAAGTGAGCAAAGTTCGCACACATCATTGATGGACATATTTGTATTTTCACTGTAAATCCTCCTTGTAAATTTATATGGCTATTAATTTGTGTTGAGTAATCGTTTACTCATATCTCAATACTCTGTATAATCATCAACTAAAGCAACATGGTTTCTAGAATCTCCAATTACTAATCCATAATCATGTGAGTAGAATTTGAGAGTATTAGGTAAAAACAATAGAAGAAAAACATTGAAACTTCTCATCCTTGATTTTTTTACTTATTAGTACTTGCCATTCGGAAATATGTGTAATGTTTTCCTTTCAACGAAATCGATAATTGCATTACATTTTCTGGTGTAGAACACCCCGAAAACCCACCGTCGCCAATCGCATGAATGTCAGCCCCTGTTTCTTTCATCTGTAAAGCTATCAAGCGAATAGTTTCAGCGTCTGCGCATTCTACTGAACTGTTTAAGAATGTCATTGCCAAAGTTCCTGGTTTGTACGAATGAATGTATTGTACTAATTCCTGAATCATATGAACGCTAATTCCATGCCTTGACCCAGGTGCTGGTAAATCAATAACATCTGCTCCTGCATCAATTAATTCCCTAATAATTTCTTTTGCATCTCTTTCAGCTAATGGGTCTCCAAGAACTTTTTCTGTAATACCATCTTCCCATTTACCCGCAAAAATCAGCATATCATCCCCACAAATATTACGTGCTAATTTTGTAGTTTCAATAACATTCGCAATGGAAGTTCCACAGCCTGGATTTCCACCTAATACAATGAAATCTGCTCCTATTTCTTTGCAACGTCTTATATTATCTTCTGTTGCAAGCATACCTTCTAAGTCATAAATCTTATCTTTAGGTATTTCATTTGAGCCTGGACATCCTAAGTAAATTCCAATCGGAATATTAGTTCGTTCTTTTAATTCTTCTAAGGTTAGACCTTGCATTCCTGGATTATCATCCATATTTTTCAAGTTATATGTGTTAAGCATCACCATATCAGCACCAAAGGCTTTCATTAATTCAGTGTTTGTAACACCTCTTACTAATCCGCTACTTGCAAAAATTAAATGCTGTCCCATTACAACTCGACCTTCAGATTTCAAAATTGATTTTTTCAAATCCCTTCCAGTCATTTCTAAGAAATCTTTTTTTGAGGCACTGATTAATCTCACTACATTTTTTTCAGCCATTTTCATCTCCCACTTTCTTAATTTAAAATTGAATTTTTGAGGGTGTTAACTAAAGAATGAAAAACCGTGGACTCTGTCTCGTTAACGAATTTAACAGATGAAACCCTTAAAACCGTGGGGATTTCATCCCAAGGCTCGCCTTCACCCCTGACAAGCGCACGCGCGCTTGCCTAGAGTTTTTGCATCTCTTTTAAATGAGTACACCTTTGAGTAAACGTTTACTCATTCAGAGAAAAACTCTTTTTTCTCATGTTGTTTCTCTAACAATTAACTCTACTGGTACAAGTTGATGTTTTTCAATAATCGAATGATTCTTATTAATTAAATTTAATAAGGCTATACAAGATTGTCTTGCTAACTCTGATGTATCTTGCTTAATTGTTGTTAATTTTGGATAGCAGTATTTTGAAATTGGGTCATTATCAAATCCAATAACTTTAACATCTTTAGGAATTTTAAGCCCTAACTCTGAAATCGCTTCAATAGCCCCAACTGCTAATTTGTCATTCAACGCAAAAATCCCATCATAAGTTAAATTGTTTTTAAACATTTCTAATAAAGTATCCTTCGTAGCTTCTGTAGAAGAATTGTAATTAGCAGTATTTATTTCGATGAAATTTTTTGCATTAAAATCAAAACCATGCTTTTCTAAAGCATCGCTAAAACCCTTACGACGATTTTTGAAGGATGATATACTTTCTCGATGAGTTAAAAGGGCAATATTTTTACATCCCCTTTGAATTAACCTTTCAGTTGCAATAAAGCCTCCAGTATAATTATCTGATTGAATTAAGACTGTTGTTTGATTATCTTTAGGCTTCCTATCAATACAAACAACAGGGATTCGATTTATCAAATTTTCATTTTCAAATTCTTCTACACCTGAAACTACAAACAAACCATCAATCATTCTGCTTTCTAATGTCTTCAAATATGCTAACTCTTTCTCTTTACTTCGAGCAGTATTACAAATAATAGTAGAATACCCCTCTATAAATAAATAACTTTCTAGTTTTTGAACAACAGAAGCAAAAAATGAGTTGCTGATATCTGGAATTAAAATTCCAATTGCATTAGATTTATTCATCCGCAGGCTCTTAGCTACATTATTTGTTTCATAAGCAGTTTCTTCGATGATATTTAAAACTTTTTGCCTAGTATCTTCAGAAAAACGACCATTATTATTAATAACTCTCGAAACGGTCGCAACAGAAACGCCACTAAGCTTTGCAATTTCTTTTATTGAAATGTTTTTTCTACTCATTTTCAAACCTACTTTTGTACAGAAAAATTTTATGAGAAAACGTTTACTCACATTTAGAATGTATCACTTTTAGCAATCAATGTCAATAGTAAATATAGTGAAAATTTGTTCAAAAGCTTTAAAAATATGCATTTGAGGGAAAATTACAGTATATTACAATGGGCTGAAAGCCCACTGTCTTAATCTCTTTATATACTCCTAATTCATATGCAATTGACTATACGCTCTAATTAAGACCTTGAGTTTAATCACTTTTACAGTTATAGATAAAAAAAACTGCTTCGACATAGTCGAAACAGTTTTTTTATGATTACCTTAATTTAAATTCAGAAACCATGCTTCTAAATGTATCTGTTTGAGATGAAAGTTCCTCTGAAACAGAAGCTGATTCTTCTGACGTGGCTGTATTTGATTGTGTTACAATAGCTATTTGAGATACTCCAGCACTAATTTGATTTATAGATATGGTTTGCTCCGTTGAAGCTTTAGCCACATCTTCTATTAAAGTTGAAATTTCACTTATTTGAGTTACTATTTCATCTAGTGCTTTTGCTGTTTTATTCGCTATTGCAGAACCTGCGCTTGTTTTTTGTATTGAAGTTTCTATTAATGTATTTGTTTCTGCTGCTGCATCTTTACTTCTTTGTGCTAGAGCCCTGACTTCCTCTGCTACAACTGCAAAACCTTTACCATGTTCGCCTGCTCTTGCTGCTTCTACTGCTGCATTAAGTGCTAGTAAGTTTGTTTGGAAAGCTATGTCGTCTATTACTTTTATTATTTTTGAAATATTTTCAGATGCTGCGTTTATTTCAGACATAGATAAAAGCATTTCTTTCATATCTTTATTTCCTGTATCTGCACTTTCTTTTGCTGATAATGCAAGCTTACTTGTCTCATTTGCATTTTTAGCACTGCTTTGTACCTGTTCATTCATTTTTAATATTGAGGTATTAAGAGTTTCTACAGCACCTGATTGCTCTGTTGCACCTTGTGCTAATGTTATGCTTGACTCCGATACTTGTGTTACACCTGCTGCTATTTGAACACTTGACGAGTCTATTTCTGATACAACCTGATTAAATGAATCTACTATCTCATTTATTGAAGCTCTAAGTCCAATAAATTCTCCTAAGTATTCTCTTTCAATTCTACTTGTAAGATCTTTGTTTGCCATTTTCCCAAGAACTTGATTCATTTCCTCAATATACGATTGAATAAATGTTACTGTTGTATTTAATGAATTTTTTATTATAGCTAAATCATTTTTGTAATCCCCTTGTACTCTTACGCTGAAATTACCCTTTGCAACTTCTGATAAAACCTGCGCTGATTCATTTAATGGGTCTACCAAGTACTTCACTAAACTATTTAAACCTTCAATTAAGTCTTTCCAATTACCTTCATATTTTGACGAATCCAATACTTGAGATAAGTCTCCTTTAGACGATGCGTTTATTAAATGATTTATTTCTTTGTCTACTCTTTTTAGATTCTCTTGCAATTGATCTATAATTTCATTTGCTATAGCTCTTTCACCTGGAAATTTTTCAAGCTTTGCTTCAAAGTTACCTTCGCCATACGACTTTACTACATCTAAAGCCTTTAAATTGTCTTGTACAAGATTATCAATAGTTTTATTTATACCAACAGCTGCCCTTTTATAATCCCCATAATATTTAGTTTCATCTATACGAGAACTTGTCATCCCTTTATTTACTTCGTCTGCCATTGTTTCTAGGTTAGAAATCAAGTCTGTAAATGGTGCTATAGTATCAGCTATAACGTTTGATAAAACACCCATTTCATTGGTACTGTTAGTTCTCATGTTAACAGAGAAATCTCCACTTGCTATTTGGTTTGCTTTTCCTTTTAACTCTGATACAGGTTTTGTCACACTTTTTGTAGCAATTAAAGTGAATATTACAGACGATATACCAGAAGCGATTGTTGCTCCTATAAGAATCATTTGCATTTGATTTGTAAATACTGTCGTTTCAGATCTAATCCTTGCTATATTAACCAGTGCAATAGATGACATTTCAGCACCTAAATCCCTAAGTTCCCCAGCAAGCGCATTATATGCGTTTACAAGTGGCCTAAGTTCTTCATGATGACCATTTCTAGCCAGCGCTGCCATAATCTCCGTATAGGCGTATGATTCGTTTAAAAGTTGAGAAAATCTACTAGATAAAGCTAAAACATTTTGTCTTTGTGCATCTGTTATAGTAGTATCTAACATAGCTGAATTTATATATTGCTCTAAAAAGACACGTGAAACCGCAAAAGCATTTTCAATCTCCCTTTCCCTTTCATTTATAAGGGCTATGTTTCCTGTCTCATAGGCCATCTCCAATATCATTCTGTGTATATCAGAAGTTTCAAATTGCAAATCCGAAGATAATATTCCTCTCGTCTGCGAACCATCTATTAATGATTCGTACCTGTAATTAACATTATTTAAGGCCGTAAACGCTGTAATACCTACGGCAAGTGAAAAAGCAGTAACACAGCTAAAAATCATAATCAATTTAGTTTTAATTGTCAAATTTGCGAATCTCATGAAATTCTCTCCCCTTTGCTCTACATTAATGAAATAAATATCTTTATTGATTCAAATTTAATCTAGTCTAGTTTTAAATTTCTCCCCTTCCTTTCTGAGAATTATACGCTTATGTAAGCTATATTCAGTGCTCAAACTTTCAAATTTTTTTGCCTTTCCTATGTCCGCACAATTAATATATCGGTCTGTATTACTGTAATATAAACGTATTTGAATACGCACATCCTGAACGGAATATTGTATGAAATTAACGAATTTTATATATTATCATCGTACATTTTTCATTCTTTATAAATTTTGCACTAAATTTTTTCTTTATATTTCAACTTAGTCTATTTATTTATATATTTATTTAACTTGTTCCATTCATTTATCTATATATTTAGCTTATTCCATTTATTTATCTATTCAACAGTGATTAGAAAGAAGCACCCACTTCTAGTTGTGCTGTGGCATTTTGGATTTCAGATACTAATATTCCTATTGACCCAGTTACCTTTTGTAAGGATTGCTTAATAATTACAAAATACCCCATATATTCAGCATTCATAGATACGTCGAAGTTTTCATTGGCAAACTCTTATAGTGTTTGTGAAATTTGGCTTACACACATGCCCATGTTTTTAGTGAAGTGCTCTAGCATATCGCCTATTTGTTTGTATGATGTAGCTGATGATGCGGTGTCATCAGCACGAGATTGAATAGTATATTCGAATTTCAGCACACCTTTTCCTAGTTCTTCTCTTAAGAGCTTGTGTTATGTTGCCAACTTCCGATGCTTGGTAGGAATTTATTTTTTCGAAACGCTTTTGAACACTTACTATAGCCGTAACTTCACTAGCAATGTTCATGTAGGCTGTTACTTTGCCCTTGTTATCTTTAATTGGCATCATGGTGTACTCCGAATTAATGACACTGTCAGGTAGAGGCATATCAATCAGTTAGCTAACAGCCACCCCTGTGGAAGCTGCTTCTTTCAGTTTACCTTGAATAAAATTCGCTTCATCAGATCCTAATATTTCGGAAATAATTTTACCTAGCATTACGGATAGGTCGAAACCACGATTTTTGTTATAATCATTTATAAACGCAAAACGGCACTCCAAGTCGAAAATTACAATCCACAGGACATGCAATTCAAATATGTAGAAACACTTTCAGCTATACCATCAACACCAGAAGGCACAATATCTGTAGCTGCTGCTAATCCTCTTTGAACACTTAAAAATTCTGGTAGGATACCTGCTTCAGCTGGAATAAAACCGCCCAAGTCAATGACTGGAACACATGTAGGTGTGAGTCCTTCCATGAAAGCGTAGAAATCTCCCCTGCTATTTTGTGACACCTGAAGATAAAAACAATGCTCCCAAATCGGATTTTGCCCTATTGAACTGTCGCTGTAGCTCTACATAATGCTCATTTTTTTCGCCTGTTTCCATTGCTAATAAAAATTCATTTGGGTCAATAAGAGCGGCAAGTGCTTATGTCATAGAAATAGCCCTTGCTTGGTGCATATTAACAATACTATAATAGTTACAAGACAGTGATTTTTTCCGAGTGTTTGTAATTATAATAAATATAATCCTTTCCTTAGCTAAAATAGCCAAATTTCCTTTTATATTTCACTCCTTTCTTTGGTTATAGCGATATTATATCTGATAACTACCCAAAACACAATATTTAAGCACATTCATGTGAACGATATGAATCCATAAATCAGTTGGATTTTAAATATAATCACATGCATATACTCCCTTTTTTGGCTATAGCGATATTATATCTGATAACTACCTAAAACGCAATATTTAAGCACATTTATGTGAACGATATGAATTCATAAATCAACTGGATTTTGAATATATTCGCATGCATATGAACTAATTATAGAAACCTTGGGTTTTCAGCCAAGGCCCGTCTTAACCCGATAAGTCAAGCCGCGCTTCTTTACAAAGTTTTAGTCAAACTTTTCTAAAAATTTGTGGGTTTTAGGACATTGCCCTGACAACGCCCTATGGTTTTAATGTTTTACTATTTCAGTTGCAATTGAGTATAAACAAATACCTAAACGATATAAATTATGGTATAATTGAATTGTTAAATAGCGATATTTAAATTTGCCTGAAATAGTGATAGAGATAGAAAAGGTGGGGGAATAATAACGTGTTTACCTATAAACAGATTCAAAGCCTTAGTGATTTAGAATTTGACGTTTATAATTATATTATAAAAAACGTTGATAAAGTTTTAAACATGAAAATTCGTGAATTGGCACAAGAAGCTCATGTGTCTACAACAGTTGTTTTGCACTTTTGTAAAAAAGTGGACTGTAGTGGTTATTCAGAATTTAAGGTAAAACTTAAAATGGCTCAAGTTAACAATAAAGAGATTTTAAATGATTCAGATATTGAACCCGTATTAGACTATTTGCACCAACAAAATAATAATGAAAAAAATCAGAAACAACTTCAAATGGCTGTAGATTTAATTTATAAAGCCAAAAGAGTTATTTTTATTGGGGCCGGACCATCTGGAGTTATAGCAAAGTATGGCGCCATTTATTTGTCAAACATGGGGAAGCCTACACAGTATATAGATTCCCCTTATTATTCGGTTCCTGATGAGGATTGCACAAAATCAGTAATAATTGCGCTATCTGTTTCTGGAGAAACGCTTAGTACGGTTAATAGAATCAATCGTTTTAAAGAATTAAATTCAACGATTATTTCCATTACTAATACAGATAATAATACCATTGTTAAAATGTCCGATCTTTCATTTTCTTATTACGTACCAACAAAAGAATTTCATATCATTGAGTCAATGGAACAACTGCATGTGAATGCAACAACCCAAATACCAGTTATCTACTTTATTGAAACAATTGCCAAACAGTTATATATCAAGCTTAAAAAAGTTTAAAGAAAAATAAAAAAAGCAGTATTTTAAAAATCATTATCAAAATACTGTTTTTTTTGTGTGTAGAAATTAAAATCGTGGGGCTACTCGCCCCACTTCCCCAGCAAGGGCACAGCCCTTGACCCATTTAAGCAGCCACGTAGTGGCTGCTATTAAAGTTTTTTGCCATACTTTTTTTCAAAAAAGTATGAAATCTTTTGATTTTTAATCTTTTACTACTTTTTTAAACTTAATGCCAAATCTAATACCTTTTCTCCGTTCATTGTTCCATAATCAACCATTGAAATAACTGCTATTGGAATATTTTTTGGATCACAAACTTCTTTTGCCTTTTTTAATTGATATCCAACTTGTGGCCCTAATAAAGCAATATCACAATCATCGCTTTCTTTTGCAACAGCAGATTCTGCATATGCTTCAATTTCTACATCAAGTCCTCTTTTTTTAGCTGCTTCTCGCATTTTTGTTACTAGAAGGCTTGTTGACATTCCCGATAAGCAAAATAATTTAATTTTCATATCCAATTCTCCTCTTTATTTTTTAATTTTTAGTTATCGTTTTTATTTAGCATGCTTTTCACGATACAATTCTATAAATTCTTCTGCTACAATTCTAAATGTATCTGTTGTTATTAATTGGTCTTCTGCGTGCATTAATAACAAGCTAAATTCTAATTTTTCTCCGCCCGCTTCTTTTTGAATAAGAGAACCATGGACGTTATGCCCTTCAACAAATACCTTTTTACCTTCTTCAATTAAATCATTGGCTTTCTCTAAATTTCCTTGTTTTGCTTCTTGAATTGCTTCAATATACATACTTTTTGCAGTTCCAACCGCTGAAATAATTTGAAAACTAATTAATTCTATTCCTTCCATGACTACTTCGCCTCCTCATCTGCTGTATCTTGCTTTTCTTGTTCAGCTGCAAGTTTTAGACTCATTCTTTCGTGTATTTTCATAAATGGTAAGTACAGAAGTACTGCTCCCACAATAATAATAAGTTGAACTACTACCGCTCGCCAATCTCCAGCCGTAGCAAGATATGCACTAATTAGTGGTGGCGTTGTCCAAGGTATTAAAATTACTGTTTTGTCCATAAATCCCATTACTGTTGCCGTGTAAGCAACAACAATTCCTAGAGTTGGTGCTAAAACGAATGGTATCATCAGTGCAACGTTAAAGATAATAGGATATCCAAAGATTATTGGCTCATTGATATTAAATACTCCTGGTCCTGTTCCTAGTTTCGCTACACTTTTTGAAGATTTTAACTTTCCGAAAAGAAGAGTAGCTATAACTAGTGCAATTGTACTACCTGTTCCACCGATCATACCAAAAGTATTTACAAATGAATCCGTCATAATATGTGGAATTTCTTCTCCATTAGCAAACGCCAACATATTTTCATTATTATTCGCAATCAGTAAAGGACGTAAAAGAACTCCATTTACCACCGATTGATGGATTCCTAATGTAAACAAGAAGTTACCAAAACTATAGATGAAAAGAACTCCCCACAAACTTGTGTTAACTCTTCGTAATGGCTCTTGAACCATTACTGAAATTAAAGAAATTAAATCTGTATCAAATACTGTAAATAAGACGAATGCTATTATTCCAAAAAACGACATAACAATCATAACTGGAAACAAAGCACTAAACGAATCTCCTACAGCAGGAGGTACATCATCACCTAAATTAATTTTTAAACGCTTGATTGATGAAACGCGGATAAAAAGTTCTGTTGATAGTAACCCAATAATAATCCCTGCGAACATTCCACTTGTTCCTAAATGAGCAAGATGTAATACACCTATTACAGGAACAGCTGAATCTCCGCCAATAGGTGTAATTGAAGTGACATTTGGCATCATTACAATTAACGCTGACATTGAAAGAATAATTGCAGCTATTGGATTTTTAAAGTCTTTATATTTGCACAAAGAATAAGCGATTGCTGGAGCAATTAATAAACTTGCAATACTTAATGTTCCATTTGTAATAACTCTTCCCCAATGTTGTGCAGTTGCTAAACTTTCACCTGAAAGAAACCATGTAAAAACAACATTGTTTACGAGTACTGCGATTCCCGCCAAAATAAACATTGGCATAATCGCTGCAAAAGCATCCCTTAATGTACGTAAATGAACTTGCCCTCCTAATCTCATTGCAAACATAGTGAATTTATCTAAAAATTTATTCTGTTCCATTGAAATTCTCCTCCTTCCAATTAATTATTTAATTAAATTAATTTTCAAAACAGTAGTTTTAAACTGTTTACCTATTACATATATAGAGCTTTCTACAACACTTCACCGTTGCTTTCAGTTAGTTTTTTAAACCATGAAAAACTCTTTTTAGGCACACGGTTAATATCCTTTAAATCATGATTTTCTCGGTTAACATAAACAATACCGTAGCGTTTTCTCATATCACCTTGTGAGCTTAAAATATCAATTAGCCCCCATCCTAAATAACCAATTACTTCAACCCCATCAATAAAGGCTGCATCCTTGAGTGCTTGAATATGATTGCGGTGATACTCGATTCGGTAGTTATCTTGAATTTCATTTTCACCATCCCAAGTTTCATTTGCACCTATTCCATTTTCAATTGGGAAAACAGGAAGTTTATAGCGATTATGAATTTTTGTTAAAATATTTCTAAACCCAACAGGATCAATGTGCCAATTCCATTCTGTAGATGTTAAGTTTGGATTTTCTTGTTTACCTTGTTCCCAGTAGTAATTAATTGGCGTATTTGTTGGCACTTTTCTACTATTAATAGTTGAGCTTGAATAATAACTAAAGGCAAGAAAATCACTTTTTAATTTAGCTAGTTCTTCTAAATCACCATCAATAATAACTTTATCAAGATTATTGATTTTCATATAAGAAAGAACTTCTGCTGAATATTTTCCAAAAGCAAACGCCTCTAATAAATTATGATTCAAAAATTCATCTACTTGCCTTGCCATAAAAACATCTTCTGGCAAACAAGTTGCTGGATATGACTCTACATAAGTAAGCATTCCTCCTGTTTGACAGTTAGGATAATGTTCATGAAGGTGATTAGCAAAGTATGTATGAGCCATCATAATATTGTGCTGAATGTAATAAAGTTCTTCTAATGTTTTTTCACCTTTTAAGTAGCCGCTGTATTTAAAGGCTTTTGACGTGTGGAAAAGATTTTGTTCATTTAACGTAATCCAGTATTTCACCTTATGGCCAAATCGTTTTAACATTTCTTTTCCATATTGGGTAAAGGCCTCAACAACTTCTCTACTAACAAAACCATTGTATTCTTTTGCAAGATTAAGAGGCATATCAAAATGATATAAGCAAATCATTGGTTCAATTCCCCTAGAAATTAGCTCATCTATAAATTCATCATAAAAAGCAATTCCTTCTTCATTAAACTCACCATTACCTAATGGATTAACACGGCTCCAAGAAATTTGGAAGCGGTAACAATTCATCCCTGCTTGTTTCATTAAATCAAAATCTTCTCTGTAGCGATGGTAACTATCAGTAGCTACTTTCCAATCAGAGCTATTTTCAGTTGCTTCATAAGTATCATATACAGATAATCCTTTTCCGCCTTCATTCCAAGCCCCTTCGGTTTGCATACTTGAAACTGAATTACCCCATAAAAAACCTTCTTTTAGTTTATCCATATCTAACTCCTCCTTTTTAATCCTTAACTCTGATTTTGAATCCATATCTTATTTTATCTATCACCAATAAGTACTTATAACTAAATATAAGTTAAATCCAGTGAAATTAGTATAACAATTGCTTACAAAATATTCAATGAATGTACAGCTTTAAAAAACAGGTTATTGCTTTAATAACAAATATTATTTAATTTTAGGCAATTTTCTATCTTCTTTACTTATACTCAACAGTTGCAAAAGATTAAAAATCAAAAGATTTCATACTTTTTTGAAAAAAAGTATGGCAAAAAACTTTAATAGCAGCCACTACGTGGCTGCTTAAACGGGTCAA
>JGI994J12354_10004144_pt1 | contig 13171 bp, 9 predicted proteins | sample IntmicLarv3ML3BL_FD_12354 | JGI IMG/M metagenome (IMG submission 12354)
TTTTTTACATGACCAAAATGAATTGTTTCATCAAAAAATAGAACCTAAATCACAAGATAGTGGTTCTATTTTTAAAAAACTCCCTTAAGTTAATGACATTGCCAACACTGGGAGTTTTTAAATTCAATAAACAATATTTTAGTGTTATAATAGTATAAACATAAAAATGCAACCCATAATTGACAACAAACAACCGAAAGTTGGTAGAATGCAACCAGGTTTCATAGTACTATTTTGACGAGGTGAAAGAATGAAATTTAGTGAAAAGCTACAAACACTACGTAAAGAAAGCAAATTATCCCAAGAGCAGTTTGCAGATATGCTAGATGTATCAAGACAAGCAGTATCAAAATGGGAATCAGGTCAAACATATCCTGAAATGGATAAATTAATAGCAATGACTAAAGTATTCAAATGCAGTTTAGACGATTTAACAAATGATGAAATAACAGGAATTAATCCAGGCAAAAGCAAAACAGGAGTAGAATCATTTATAAGTGATATGTTAGATTTAATAAATAAATCATTTAAGATGTTTGCTACAATGGATTTTAAATCACTAATAGGATTCACAATGAGTATATGTATATTACTATCAATAATAATGTTACTACATCTTCCTGTGGAATATATTTATGAATTAGGTAAAAATATTTTTTACCAAATCAGGGGTGGAGAAACATTATCTAGTATATGGCTCTTTATTCTAGAAATAGCATATATGATTGGAGCAATAATGCTCTTCCTATATGCATACAAAGTAAAATACTTAGATAATTTTGATGAAAACAAATACCTTGAAAAGCAAATAATTAAATTTGAAATACCAACAAAAACCGAAACAGAAAAAGAAATAACTTCTAATGATAAAAATGTCAAAAAAGAAAAACCAGCAATAATGCATAAAAACATTCCATATACAAGTGTATTTTCAGCATTAGCTAAGATTTTTATGTTATTCATAAAAGCTTTATTAATACTAATAGAGATGCCTTTTATTATGACTTTATTATGTCTATTCATAGCACTTGTTATTTGTTTTGGTATAATGTTCAAAGGAGTATTCTATTTTGGAATAGTCTTAATACTAATAGCATCAATAGTCTTAACAATAATTGTTATTGAAATTATTTATGACTTCATAATATCAAAAAAAGTAGCCGCAAAAAGAATATTCATAACAATAATAGTAGCAATTGCTGTTTTAGGAGCAGGTTCTGGTATAACTATGTTAGATATAGCAGAATTTAAGTACTTAGAAGGAATTCAAGAAGATTTAGAATTAAGTGTCAAAAAAGAAGAATTCTTGATGAATGAAACTATAATGATGCCAGCTTATGAAGTAGGATATAATTACATAGAACAAATTACAGATGAAACATTAGGAGACAAGATAATAGTAGAAATATACCATCATAGTGATTTTACCACTGCTCATATAGCAAAATCTAGTTATGGACTAATCGAAGTATTTACCACCTATAATAATTCGAATAAAACCATGTTTGATATAATCATTAAGGATTTAAAAAATAAACAAATTAGAGATTATGATTTATTAACTAGTTATAAAGCAAAAATATATGGAACAGAAAAGAATCTTAAATTATTAGAAGAAAGATACAATAAATATTCTGAAGAAAACAAAGTCAACCAACTGGAAGAAGAGATTAATTCACTAAATAATCAGATTAGCCAATATGAAACAAAAATATATGAATTAGAAGAAAAAATTGCTAATCTAGAATCAGATGATAACTATTTAATAGAAGAATATGAAATAAAAATTAACGAATGTGAAGAGAAATTATCAGATTACAAAAACCAATTAAAGTCCTTAATTGATGGCTAAAATATGATATAATATATATAAGAGGTGACCTAATGAATGAGAGAATTGACTATCTAGTAACTTTAATTAATGAAGCAAATTATAATTATCATGTTCTAAATATATCTTTAATAACTGACCAAGAATATGATTCTTATTTTAGAGAATTAGTTGATTTAGAAGAAAATAATCCAGAATATATAAGAGGAGATTCTCCTACCCAGAGGGTAAATGGATTAGTTCAAGAAGGTTTTGAGAAAGTTATCCATAATATTCCAATGTTATCACTTCCCAATGTTTTTAATGAAAACGAAGTAAGAGAATTTGATAGTAAAATAAAAAAGTTTGGTATAGAACCAGAGTACCTATGTGAACTTAAAATAGATGGAATATCAGGTTCATTTAGATATCAAAATGGATTACTAGTAACTGGTGCCACTAGAGGTGATGGAGCTACTGGAGAAAATGTTACTAGTAATACCAAGACCATAAGAACTATTCCACTCAATTTAAAAGAAAATATTGATATAGAAGTTCGTGGCGAAATATTTATGCCAAAAAAAGTATTAGAAGAACTAAATAAAAAAAGAAAAGAAAAAGGAGAACAGATTCTTCAAAATGTTAGAAATGCAGCATCAGGTTCTATGCGTCAACTTGATCCTAAAATAACTGCCAAGAGAAAACTAGATGCACTAATATATCATCTACCTAATCCAGAAGACTATAATATATCAACGCAATATGAATCAGTTGAATATATGACTAAATTAGGGTTTAAAACAAATCCTGCTAATAAATTAGTTAAAAACATTGATGAAGTAATTGAATATGTAAATTACTATACTCTACACAGACATGACTTAGATTATGAAATAGATGGAGTAGTAATAAAAGTAAATTCTATAACTGAACAAAAAAAGTTAGGGTTCACATCTCACCATCCAAGGTGGGCAACTGCATATAAATTTCCACCAGAAGAAGTACTAACTAAATTAAATGACATAATATTCACAGTAGGGAGAACTGGTCAAATTACACCAAATGCCGTTTTAGACCCAGTATTAGTAATGGGTTCAACTATTCGTAGAGCAACCCTTCATAATGAAGATTTTGTAATAGAACGAGATCTTAAAATTGGCGACACTGTGTCTATTAGAAAAGCAGGAGATGTTATACCAGAAGTTGTAGAAGCAATAATTGACAGAAGAGATGGAACAGAAAAAGAGTTTATTATGATTAATAAATGTCCAATATGTAGTGAAAAAATTGTAAAAAAAGATGGTCAAGTAGATTACTACTGTCTTAATACTAAATGTGATGCTAGAACAATTGAAAGATTAATTCATTTTTGTTCAAGAAAAGCTATGAATATAGAAGGTCTTGGTGACAGAATTATAGAAGACTTTTACAATATGGGATTCATAAAATCATTTGCAGATATTTATAAATTGAAAGACTATAAACAAGATTTAATTGAATTAGAAGGTTTTGGTAATAAGAGTGTTGATAATTTGTTAGAAGCCATTGAAATCTCCAAAGAAAATTCCTTAGAAAGATTACTTTTTGCTTTAGGTATAGAACAAGTTGGTGAAAAAACTGCTAAAGAATTATCTAAAATATATATAAATCTTAACAAAATAATGAGTACAACAATAGAAGAGTTAAACTTTATTCCTGATATAGGTCCTATAATAGCTAAAAGCATAACTGAATATTTTAATATTGAGGACAATAAAGAAGTTATAGAACAGTTAATTAATATAGGAATAAATACTACTTATACTGGAGCTAGCATAGTAGAAAATCCTATCTTCCTAGGTAAAACTTTTGTTATAACTGGAACTATATCTGCTTTCTCTAGAGATGAATTAAAAGAAAAAATAGAATTGTTTGGTGGTAAAACTAGTGATTCTGTAAGTAAGAAAACTTCTGTTGTTATTGTTGGAGCTGATGCAGGTAGTAAATATGAAAAGGCTCAAAAATTGCAAATAGAGATATGGGATGAAGAAATGTTATTAAATAAAATTAGTCTTAATTAAAAGATTAAGTTTGTATATTAAAATAAAGAACATGTCCTACTTATTAATTGATTATTGAAAGACAATATGCTAAAATTAAGAAGATAGAAAAGAGGGATGAGCTATGGATAAAGAAACGCCACCAATTACAGAAGATAAAACAAAAGCTAGTACAAAGAAAAAAATTACAAAACAAAATATGGTTACAATTGTACTTATAATACTTTCGATATTAACCATCATATCAGGAGTAACACTTTACTTTTTAAATTATGAAGATAATGCAACTGCTGATAATGAGGAAACTTCAAGCACACCAGGACCTGAAACTAACCCACCTGTAATTGTTTATAAAGTAGAAAAATGGAATAATGATGCCACATATAAGCCAACTATAGCTATTTATAATGAGGATTATGAATTAGCATTTACTTATCATAATGTTGCAACATTAACTAATGGATTAACTGTAATAAGAACTATTATGCAAGTCGGTCCTACTGGTCCAACTCCTGGCGATGTATTTTTAGTAGATGAAAATAATGCTATAACAATACTTGAAAAATACTCTGTTTCAGAAAAAGAAAATTATGCAACTGATATAAAATTTGATAGTGCAATCACTTTACCAGAAATATTTCCAGAACAAGATATAGCATATAAAGCAGAAACCTTAGTTTTTAAAGGTCGCAGTGTTACAGCTGGAGATTTTCAACCAGAAGAGTCACTTGCTACTAAAATATCTAGTGGCGAATATGGAGATTTGTATGAATATAAAAAAGATCTTAAAGAAGATTTTTATATTAGAAGATATTTTATAAAAACTACTGATAAAGACATGTTACATTATTATGAACTTGCAACAATTGATATTCAAGACAATGAAAGTGATGACCTTACACTAAAAGTAAATTGGACTGATGAAGCTAATAAATCGCTTATGTTTGAAACTCCAATATCAATTTATCACTATGGTGCATCAAGATTACATGTTAAAAATCTAGATGCTAAAAATCAAGAAGAGATTGGTAAAGTAACTCAAACTGGAAAGCCAATTTATAAATTAACAGATGAAAAAACATTGAAAATATTTTATGATTTATATTTTAATGCCGACTTAGCAGGACATGAACTTAATTTTGAAGACTATAAAACAAAATTAACACATGTTGTATACCAAGATGCTTTTGGTGAATGGATAGTGCTTAATAATAGAGAATATAATCGTAGTAAAGAACTTTCAGAATAATAAAAAAAATCAAATAAAAAAATCCGAAAAATTAACTCGGATTTTTATTTGCCATAATTATTAACTATTCTTTATCCATTAACAAATCATGTAATATCTCTTCTTTATTATCTAACTCAATTGCATCAATTCTATCTACACGACATTTTTCAGAAATAATAATGGAGTCAACTTTCTTAACAGCACTATCAAGTTCGTCATTAACAACAACATAGTTATAAGTACTAGCTTCATTAATCTCTTGATAAGCAGTTTTAATTCTTTCAATCATCTTTTCTTTAGTTTCAGTACCACGTTTTTTAAGTCTTTTAACAAGCGTCTCCATATCAGGTGGCATTATAAATATGAATATTGCATTAGGCATCTGATCATTAACTTGCACAGCACCATGAATCTCTATCTCAAGTATTACATCTATACCTTTATTAAGCTTATCTAAAATTATATCTTTAGGTGTACCATAATAATGGTCACGATGAACTTGTGCATATTCCAAAAAAGCACCTTTTTCAATTCTTTTTTCAAATTCTTCTTTACTAACAAAGAAATAATCAATTCCATCTTGTTCACCAACTCTAGGTTCTCTAGTAGTCATTGAAATAGAATAATATAGTTCTTTATGCATTTTTAATAATTCAGAACGTATAGTACTTTTACCAGCACTACTAGGTCCACTTATAACAATAAGTGACCCATCTTTTTTACTTTTAACTATTGCTTTAGCCATATACACCTCCATAAATATTAATATAATAACTTATACCAAAATTTATTGTAATAAGCAACCTTATTTCATAATTTACAGTAAATAAAAGTAACAATTCAGTCTATAATTAAAAATAACCCTTTTTTATCAAAAATTGTTATATTCCTACTATTTTTATGATAAGAACGATAGTATTAGTGATTTTAGTCCAATTTTAGTTAAATTTTATGTAGGGTCTGAACTGTTACAAATTTATTAAATTAATTATAAACTATTTATTAATTCATTAAAATAGTGGTAGACTTCAATGCTAAATTCTTCATGATTTTCTGGGAATTTATGATAACCATAAGATTTCCTTTTAACATGATTATCATATTTTATTTGAAGGAAGAAAGTATGTGCATTAAATGAGTCCCTTTTTCCTATATAATTTCTCTTCCAAGAATAAGCTTTATATTTATTTACTATATTTTTAATGTCTATTAAAACGCTATTATCTATTGCTGCATTTATTTCTATTCTTTCTTTTTATGTAATACCCACAAAAGTAAACAGGAATTAGTTTTTAAGTTCCTAATCTGAATTGCTACAAATAAAAAACATAATTGCTAAAACACTATTGACTATGCTAGACTATAGATAATAGGAGAGTAAAATGAAAAAGAAAATAATTATTGCTATTGCTATATTACTATTCGTTACAATTGGTGGATATTTTGCATACAAAGGAGTTAATTTATATAACTATACTTCTAATGATGCAATAAATCTAGAAGAATATGATGAGTTAATGAATTCTGTTAAAATAGAAGGAACAAATACAATAAAAAAAGTTAATATTCCAGAAGAAGAATATTTAGCATTCCAAAACATGAAAATAATAAATGAATTCAAAGAATTACAAAAGATGGATGAAGGCAAGGATAAATATGTCAGATACTCACTTCGTGATGATAATGATAAACTAATATCATCCTTTGCAATGGGTGCTGATTATAGTTTCATTGAAATGTTTAAAAGCTCTGAAATCTCAATTATGGGAGTTGAAAAAAGCTATTTTGAAAAAATAGATAGAGCAAGTATTTTAAAAAATAATAATATAAAAACTGATATCGAGTTAATTCAATATATATTAAATAATAAAGATAGAAAAAGTAACATATTTACAAGCATTAAAGACATGCAAGAAATATATTCGCTTCAGTTATTTGCATCAATAATGTTATCGAAATCAACTATTACCTTACTAGATGGTGATTATACTGGATATATTACAAATCTAGATTCTAGTAGTGGACATATAAGAGAATATAGTATTCTACATAATAATAGAAAATATTTCTTCCAGTTTGTATGGCCAACTGACTATTTTAGTGAAGAATCTATAAGTGAAATGATTAATACAATAGTAATTGATTAACATAAAAAGCCTATATTAATATCTAATATAGACTTTTTCTATTAAATTGAAAATAAAAAAATGTGCTGAAAAACCATTTTATACAACTAATAAGTGAAATTATTTATACATAATTCCTTGATAACTGTCCCTTCTTGCCATCTCTTTATCGATTTCATTTAATACACCAAACTTCTTAATAAGCCAGCTAGGTTCTACTAAATCATCAATTTTCGGGTCTCCAGTAATACGATTAATTACTATATTAGGGTTCAGATATTCTAACTGATTACATACTATATCAACATATTCTTCTCTTGCAAGAACATCAAACCTTTCTTTCAAATACAATTTTTCTAAAGCAGTATTTTTTAAAATATGCAACATATGTATCTTGACACCTTGAATATCAAAATTATTTAAGTATTTAACAGTATCAACCATCATCTCTTTAGTTTCATAAGGAAGCCCATTAATAATATGAACAACAACATTTATATTTCTTTTTCTTAACTTTAAAACACATTCTTCAAAAGAGCTTAAATCATGACATCTATTAATTAATGCTGCAGTACTTTCATGAACAGTTTGAAGTCCAAGTTCTACAGTAAGATAAGTTCTTTTAGATAATTCATCCAAATAATCCATACACTCATCACTAATAGAATCAGGTCTTGTAGCAATACTAAGTCCTACAACGTTTTCAATTGATAGCACTGACTCATATTTACTCTTCAATATCTCAATTGGAGCATAAGTATTTGTATTCGCCTGAAAGTAAGCAATATATTTACTATTCGGCCATTTTTTAAGAATAACATCTCTAACTGAATAAAACTGATAAATAAGATTATCCTCTTTTTTTCCAGCATACTCACCACTACCAGATTCTGAACAATATATACATCCTCCAAATCCAACATTACCATCTTTATTTGGACAAGTAAAACCACCATTCAAACTTACTTTAAACACCTTTGAACGAAATTTATTCTTATAAAAATAGTCTAATGTATGATACCTCTTATTAGAATCACTGTACTTAAATTCATTCATAAAAACCTCATCACTAGTATACAACATAACAAATAATTAATAAATAAATAATATTTATACTTCAACTAAAAGTGAAAATATGTTATATTAAATATGATAAAAAGAATAGGGTGATGTCATGGGTATACTAGGAGACCAATTTGGTATAGACTTATCTGAGCTAAAAGCCAGTAATTTGGCAATAAAGCAAGGAAAAAAATATAGGTTTACAGTTCTTACAGAACGACTTATACGTCTTGAATACAGTGATACAGGAGTTTTTAATGATTATGCAACACAATTAGTAACAAAACGTAATTTTCCAGTGCCAGAGTTTACAGTAAAAGAAGACTTAAATTATATGGAACTAGAGACTTCCTATTTTAAGCTTTCATATGTAAAAGAAGCGTTCTTTAAAGGAACTAATTTAAACACACTTAAAAACTTAAAAGTAGATTTAAAAGGAACGAGCAATATATGGCATTATGAACATCCTGAAGCTAGAAATTATTTTGGATCCAATATGACTTTAAATGATTTAAATGCTGCAAATAAGATAAATAGAGGAATGTTTTCTCTAGAAGGATTTGTATCATTAGACGATAGTGATAATTTAAAATTTGATGAAACAGGAACAATAGTAACTGGCACACCTAAAAATGTTGATATTTATCTTTTTATGTACAATAAGGATTTTGGTTTTTGTATAAATGACTATTTTCAATTAACAGGAATGCCCTCATTTATACCAAGATATGTTCTTGGCAACTGGTGGTGTAGAAACCTTCCTTATACAGACGAACAAGTATTAGAAGTGGTTAATAATTTTGAAAAACACCACATACCATTATCTGTATTTTTACTTGATAATGAGTGGCATGTAATAAACAAACACACTAAAGGAGTAGCAGCAACAGGATATACATTTAATAAAGAATTAATTAAAGAACCCAAAAATCTTATGAATGAATTACATCGTAAAGGAATACGTATAGGACTAAATATAAACCCTAAAGATGGTATTTATCCAGGAGAAAACAACTATGCAAAAGTAAGCGAATACCTAGGTTTACAAGATGCAGGTATAATAAAGTTTGACCCACAAAATCCTAAATTTATAGATGCTTATTTAAATTTATTAATAAGACCACTAGAAGAATTAGGAACTGACTTTTTTTGGAATGATTATGATAACGCCTCTGACTTAAAAGGTCTTTGGTTAATGAATCATTATCACTATAAAGACTTAGCAAGAAATCCAGCCAAAAGAGGTATGGTTTTATCAAGAAATGGCATGGTTGCTGCCCATAGATATCCAGTATTATACTCTGGTCAAACAAAAGTAAGTTGGGAAAATTTTAAATCAATCCCATTCTTTAACTTATCAGCATCAAATATTGGAGTTTGCTGGTGGAGCCATGATATTGGTGGTTATGCTGGTGGAATAGAAGACCCAGAACTTTATTTAAGAAGTGTTCAATTAGGAACATTCAGCCCTATCCTAAGATTCCATTCAACTAAAGGTAAATATTATAAAAGAGAGCCTTGGCGTTGGGATACATCAACATCAGATATTGCAGGGGCATACTTAAGACTAAGGCATCGTCTAACATCTTATTTGTATGCTGAATCATATAAATACTATAAAACTGGTACAATGATATTCCAACCATTATATTATTTTTTACCAAAAGTATATGATGATCTTTTATACAGAAATGAGTACTTTTTTGGCAGTGAATTACTAATCGCTCCAATTGTAAATAAAAAAGAAACAATTATGAATAGAACAATCCATCGTTTCTATTTACCAGATGGTATATGGTATGACTTTACAACTGGTAAAAAGTTTGTTGGAAATAGAAAATATGTATCATTCTATAAGGACCAAGATTATCCTGTATTTGCTAAAAGAGGAGCTATAATTCCTCTATCAAATAGAAGTAACATAAATAATACTTCCAACCCAATTGATTTAGAAATACATATATTCCCAGGGGAAAACAATACTTACAGATTATATGAAGATGATGGTATAAGTTCCTTATATAAAGAAGGCTTCTATATAATAACTGAAATAGATTATAATTATTTGCCAAGTAATTTTACAGTTATAATAAGGTCGATTGAAGGTAAAAGTGGGATAATACCAGATAATAGAAATTACAAAATAAGATTTAGAAATACAAAGCAAGCTGAAAGTGTAACAGCATACATTGATGAAACACCACTTGAAACAAGGAGTTATATTGAAGATACTGATTTTATTGTTGAAGTACCAAATGCTAGAACAATAGGTCAGCTAACTATAAATTGCAGAGGACGAGATATAGAGTTTGATTCTGTAAGACTAGTTAATGATGATATAGATGAAATCTTATCAGACCTTCAAATAGAAACAACAATAAAAGAAAAAATAGGAGATATATTATTTAGTAATCTTAAAATAGAAAAGAAAAGAGTTGCTTTAAGAAAACTAAAAAAAGATAACTTAGATAAATCATTTATAAAACTGTTCATAAAACTGCTTGAATATATTGAAATAATATAATGTGAAATTAAAGACTTAGGTCTTTTTTCGTTGTTTAATATTAAAAAATTGTATATAATTAAGTAAGAAACTATAAAATTTGATGCTAAGTAATCAGAAAGATATAACTTGCATAATAAATTGGAGTATATATGACAGAATTAATTGATTTTAAAAAAAATATTAATCAAGAAGATTTAAAAAAGATAAAAGATATCATATTAAATGATGGAATTATTGTTTTTCCAACTGAAACAGTTTATGGTATTGGAGCTAGTATTTATTCTGCTAAGGCGATTGAAAAAATATTTAAAGCTAAAGGTAGACCTAATGATAATCCACTTATAGTTCATATAAGTGACATGAAAATGCTTAAATGTATCACTACTAATGTGGATATTATATCAAAAAAATTAATAGATAACCTCTGGCCTGGTCCATTAACTGTCATACTGCCTAAAAGTAAAAATATATCTAATTATATAACAGCTAATTTAGATACAGTAGGAGTTAGAATGCCATCCAACCCTATAGCATTAAAAATAATTGAAACATGTAATGTTCCTATTGCTGCTCCAAGTGCTAATATATCTGGTAAACCAAGTGGTACTAATATAGAAGATATATATAGTGAACTCAACAGCAAAGTTGATGCAATCATAGATGGCAGTAGTACTGATATAGGTCTTGAATCAACAGTTGTAAAAGTAGTTGGTGATATTGTTCATATATTAAGACCTGGTAAGATAACAAAAGAAGATATTTTAGAACTAGGATTAAAGGTATGCGATAAAAACATTAATCAAAAAATAAATAAACAAGAAAAAGTCATGTCACCTGGAATGAAATACAGGCATTATGCACCAGAGGCAAAGACAATCTTAGTATATAGTAATGATAATGAAAAAATGTTAACTAAAATAAGTCAATTAATTGAAGAAAATAAAAATGATAAAGTAATAGTTATCTCATCAAAAGAGAATAAAGATAAATATAGTAGTGAAACAGTAGTTATGGGAAGTATAAATAATTTATCAGAAATATCTAAAAATATATTTTCATGTTTAAGAATGGCTGACAAATTAAGCCCTGATTTAATTCTAATAGAAGGAGTCACATCCCTTGGAATAGGAACAGCTATAATGAATAGATTAATCAAAGCTAGTTCACATAATTATATTGAGTTGTAAGGAGTATTAAATATGAATAAAAATAGAACTATATGGTTCGATTTACTTAAAATATTAGCCATTTTCGCAGTGGTAGTTATTCATGTTGCTAGTTTTACTTTTCTTGAAATGCCACTTTTTAGTAATCGTTGGCATGTTAGCAATATATATGACTCTATGGTCAGATTTTGTGTTCCAGTTTTAGTTATGATAAGTGGAGCACTATTCTTAGATGAAAAGAAAGAAATAAATATCAAAAAGTTATATAAAAAGAACATTTTCAGACTATTAACAGCATACTTAAGCTGGAATATTATCTATTATTTTTATAATGTGCATTTTAACAATTTAAGTTATAGCGTTTTAAAAGCCCCATTTATTAAAGAACTACATGTATGGTTTATTCCTATGATAATAGGTCTTTATATTATTACACCAATATTAAAAGTAATAGTTAAAGATAAAAAAAATACTGAATATTTACTAATTATATTTTTAATATTTGGCATTATAATACCTACTATAAAAGATATTTTAACTATTGATTATATAACAGTATCATCATTCTTAAGTGATTTTAAGCCAGAACTAAGTGGTTATGTTGGATATTACATATTAGGACATTACTTATATACTTACAAACCTTATAAAAATGAAAGTGCAATGTTTATATTAAGTTATATTATTGGAACTATTATGTGCATCATAGGAACCATAATGGTATCATCAATAACAGCCAGTAAAGCAATACTATTCTATGAATATTTTTCAGTAACTACATTCATACAAGCAGTTAGTGTATTTTGCTTTTTTGAATATACAGTCAGTAAAAAACAATTTAGTAATAAAGTAAATAATCTAATTAGCAAATTAGCTAATCTTACTTTTGGAATTTACCTTGTACATATGCTAGTAATATATATGTTACAAGAAATTGGTTTTGGTAGTCATGTGATAAATAGTATTATAAATATTCCATTATTAAGTATAGTTAGCTTTTTAATAAGCTTATTAATTGCGTTGATAATAGACAAGATACCTATAATAAACAAATATATGATTTGAAAAATAAATAGATACTCCAAAAAAAAAAGTGTTTTTTTACGAGGTTGCTGAAAAAGTAACCTTTTTTCAATTTCAGAATTTTCTGTTTTTCAAAAGTGGGAGTAATTTTAAAAATAAGCCTTAATTGTGATAGTGATATATCAGTTTATATGATGATTGATATATA
>JGI994J12354_10004145_pt1 | contig 13169 bp, 11 predicted proteins | sample IntmicLarv3ML3BL_FD_12354 | JGI IMG/M metagenome (IMG submission 12354)
CACAGGCGGAATTTTACAAGCGGCGGAGGATGTAGATATAATCCTCTACGGGCACACTCATTTACAGAAAAACGAATATGTCGCAGGCAAGTATATCCTTAACCCCGGCAGTCTGACAAAGCCGTTCGACCCTCGCCCGAGTTACGGAGTAATCGACATCATGCCCGAGGGAATATTCCCGTTTATAGTTGAAGTATAAAGTGTAATGATATATTTTGAAACTCTGCCATCTACGAACGCATATTGCAAAGAAAATATTAAAGTTCTCGCTCACGGCGAGGTAGTATGGACGAAAAATCAGACCTCGGGCTATGGTCAGCACGGCAGAACATGGCTCTGTGACGGCAATCTCGCCGTAAGCGTAGTACTGAAGAGCGTTCCTGTGCCAAAGCTCTCGAGTTTGCGAGATATCTGCCTTGAAGCGATAAAACAGGCTCTTGCGTCATATGGAAGAGCGGTGGATATCACTCCGCCGAATGACTTTACAGTGAACGGAAAAAAAGTCGGCGGATGCCTCTGTGAAAGCATTATTACTGGTAGTATAGCAGATGTAGTAGTAGGTTTCGGGCTGAATACCACATATGCTCCTGAAAACACAGCAAATGAGGGAGGGAAAAACCTGACGGCGGGAGTGCTTGACCTGCAAGGCTTTGAAGAGAAAGTCGCTGAAAGTTGTTCGAGTTTGATAGCGGGGGGCGTTGATTTGTTGATTGTGCAAGAAGGCTGAACGTTTTCTATTATGCATATTACACAAAAAATCGTCGAATTCGTCAGAGTTCGGACGATTTTTTTGTCAGTGTTGAGTTTTCTTTTGGTCACATTGCACAAAACAACATGGGTAGTTGCATTGACAAATCGGGTAATATGCTGTATACTATGGTCACGTAATCAAGAATATTGCCGGTTCATAATTCTTGTTTACTATTCGTAATATATGCAGACATCTTGGTATATACTAAAACAGTAAGAAGAGATTGTTTATCTCTGAATAAGAGATTTTCGCTTCTGCGTATATTGAAACCCAAAAAGGTATAGTATGAGAGTTCATAACAAATTGTTGAAATCGTTCTTGGCAGTATTGGCCATTTTCTTAATGATAATGTCCGCCGCAGGAATAACAATTTACAGTGACAGCGTATTTATTACAGAAAACACTTCAGAGAGTGTAAAGCACATCTACACAACGAGAACGGAAGTTTTCGACATTCTTGACGACGCAAAGGTAGCGTATGACAAAGACCTTGACATCGTCACATCAGAAGAAAACGGCAATACTCGCAACATAAATATTCAGCATAGATTTGTTGTAACCGTCGCCGTTGACGGCAAAATGCTCGAGTATGTCGCTCTGCCAAGCGAAAGCGTTCGCGATATCACAAAGGCACTCGGCGTGACTATCAGCGACGAGGATTTTGTAAGCCACTCGCTTGATGCGGGGGCATATCAAGACATGAACATCGTTATAAACCGTGTAACGAAAGAAGAAATTGTAAAAACGGTTGAAATTCCTTTTGAAAGCGAAAGTAGAAACACTCCTCTTTTGAAGAAAGGTCAGACCCGAATTCAGACGGAGGGAGTGACAGGAATAGAAACTTCTCTTTTCCTTGAAACCCGCATTGACGGAAAGCTCTTTTCACAGGATTTCCTCTCAAGAAACATCACAAGAGAGCCGAAAAATCAGATTATGCTTGTGGGAACAGGCAATTCGAACGTAATTTCGACCCTTGCCATTCCGGATAGCCTTGTGCTTGACGAAAACGGTATTCCTGTCGGCGCGAAAGCAGTGTATGTCGGAAAATCCAGCGCATACTCTTCATCGAAGGTGAACGTCAGAGGTGCATCAGGTCAGCGTTTGCAACCGGGAAGCGTCGCGGTTGACCCTAAAGTGATACCGTATGGTTCGCTTATGTATATCCGCACAACAAACGGCAAGATTATCTACGGAGTAGCGGTTGCCGCCGACACAGGAGGCTTCGTCCATAACGGAAGCGGAGTTTTGGTTGACCTTTTCTTTGCCACGAATGCAGAGGCAAGACAGTGGGGAGTAAAGCAGGTAGAAGTCTACGTTTTATAGAAACATTAATATTATAAAAGCGTTCCTTTGAAAGAGGAACGCTTTTGTTATGTTTGAATATACTATTCTGTAGACACTTATGCGTGACGAAAGGTTTTATATGACCACAGTTGATTTCTTTTTAGGTACGCCTAACGGCGGCGGTTTCTTTTCGCTGTTCCCTGAAGTAGCGAAATTTTCCGATAAAAAAACAGTTAACATCCTCTGCTCGCCCTCTTCAGAGAGCAAGCAGAAAGCTTTGTCCGAAGCTATAGCCGGCGCACCTGAAAACTCTGTTGTCGAGCGTATACACTGCGCGAGGAACACAGACGCTTTGGACGGAGTAATCGTGCACTACGGCGGCGCGAGCACTATAACAGCGGCGGCAGGGAAGATGCACAAACTTTATCCAAGCTATCCCGAGGTGGGCGAGAACATAATAGTAATTCCTGACGATGGCACTGACCGCTTAGAAGAGTTTGAAAAGCATATGGAGATTGCAAGCGGCTTAGAAGCCGCTCGCGGTTTCCTTCATGCAGCAGCTCGATTTGACTCTGACACGAGGAAAATAGTGGCGAAATATGTTGACTTCGCAAAGCTTGACAAATCGGCAGAGAAAATCGCCTCTTCTCTTTACGGAAACAAAAAAGGCAAAGGCGAGATAAACCGCAGACTGATTTCCGCCATAACAAAAGACGGAGTAGTAACGCTTGAGAGCGCTTGGACAGCCCTTTGCGACGAGGCGTATGTGGTGAAAGACGACTACGGAGTCGTTGCCGACCGAATTTGCCGAATAGTGGCTATAAAAGCGATAAAATCGGGCGAAGAAGTGTACGCTTGCCTTAATCCGCTTAATCCCGAGTTCATCGACCATCTTATATTGCCCGGTAAAAAACTCGGGTTCATAAGACAGACAAAAGAGTGGCAGACGGATTTTTACCCATTCAAAGTGATAAGTCAGCAGAGATTTACCGCTTTAGAGCCAGAAAGCAAAGTGCAGATAGGGTTCAACAAAAAAGCGAAAGAAGAGATGCTTAATGTGGCAATAAGCAAGCTGTAATGCTATAAAAACCTGAAAAAGCCGTGATTTTTAAAGAAAATATCAGTTAAACTGATATTTTCTTTAAAAATCTATTGACAAATGCCTTAGGAATGGGTATAATGTATACGATACGTGATCCTCATACTGAGGACTTAAAAATTTTAGGAGAAAACAAAATGACTAAGACAGATCTTATTGCAAACGTTGCTGACGCTGCCGGCATCACAAAAAAAGATGCAGACAAAGCCGTTACTGCTGTTGTTGACAGCATCACTGCTGCTTTGAAAGCAGGCGACAAAGTTCAGCTTGTCGGATTCGGTACTTTCGAAGTTCGCGCACGTGCTGCTCGTGAGGGTCGTAACCCTGCAACAGGCAAAACAATCAAAATTGCTGCAACAAAAGTTCCTGCTTTCAAAGCAGGTAAAGCTCTTAAAGATTCTGTTAAATAAGAGTTCTGAAAAAATATATAACAAATCCCCCGTCAAGGGGGCTTTGTTATTATATCGCGCGGATTAGTTCCGCGCGTGTGTATCTGATAACCACATAAAAAACAGGAGAATTTAATAATGAAAAAGCAAAATTTGCTTTGGGTGCTTTCTATCACCTTTTGCGTACTACTTATCCTTTCAAACATCATCGCGAATAGGCTCTTTCTACTTTTCGGATTGACATTGCCCTCCGCCGTGATAGTGTTCCCGCTTACCTACATAATCGGCGATATGGTCGCCGAGATTTACGGTTTCAAAACCACTCGTAAACTTATCATAGCCGCTTTGATACTTAACATAGTATTTGCGGGCTTCGGCTATCTCGCAAGCATTCTTCCGTCGCTCCCAATCGGGAACGAAGAAGCGTTTGCTACTGTATTTGCCGTTGCTCCCCGAACTGTCGGAGCAAGCATTGTCGGGTTTTTCGTTGGCTCGCTTACCAATGCGTTTATAATGACCCGCCTGAAAAAAAGGGCGAAAAACAAACAGGGAAAAGCAGGGCTTTTCGCGCGTATAATTGGCTCGACCATAGTGGGCGAGGCATTGGATACGATAATTTTCATCACACTCAATTTTGCATTCGGCGATATTAAGTGGAGCATGATTTTCACTATGATTGCGGCGCAGTTCGCAGTGAAAGTGATTTACGAGGTTACGATATCCCCGATAACTGTGGGAATTATTTCAAGCAAGAAAGTACAGCGTCTGTTGGAGAATTAGCTTACCGAGCATCATATTTGTTTTTCAAACAAACTAAGTACGAATCGCCCTCCGCTAGGAGTTGACAGACTGATATATATATGTTAAAATAAAGTTTAATTTCTTATTACTACTTACTACTATAATGAGCTACGATTTCAAATCTATCGAAAAAAAATGGCAGGACTTCTGGGACAGCGACAACACATTCGCCGCTGAATTCCCCTCGGATAAACCAAAATTCTACGCACTTGTCGAGTTCCCGTACCCGTCGGGCAACGGACTTCACGCAGGACACCCGCGCCCGTATACCGCAATGGACATAGTGTCGCGCAAACGCCGCGCACAGGGGTACAACGTGCTCTATCCTATCGGTTGGGACGCGTTCGGGCTTCCGACAGAGAATTTCGCCATAAAAAATCATATTCATCCCGAGATTGTTACTGAAAATAACGTAGCAAGATTTAAAGAGCAGATAAAATCTCTTGGTCTGTCATTCGACTGGAACCGCGAGATTAATACCACCGACCCGGGGTATTACCACTGGACCCAGTGGATATTCCTCCAGCTTTTGAAACACGACTTGGCATACAAAAAAGTGATGACGGTAAACTGGTGCACAGGCTGTAAGGTCGTGCTCGCAAACGAAGAAGTCATCGGCGGAGTATGCGAGCGTTGCGGAAGCGACGTTGTACAGAAAGAAAAATCCCAGTGGATGTTGAAAATCACGGACTATGCTGAAAAGCTGCTCACTGATTTGTCCGACCTTGATTTCATTGCTCCTGTAAAGGCGCAGCAGTCCAACTGGATTGGCAAAAGCCAAGGCACATCCGTAAAATTCAAAACCACTCTCGGCGATAGCCTTGAGGTTTATACCACACGCCCCGACACTCTGTTCGGAGCGACGTATATGGTCGTTTCGCCAGAGCACCCGATTTTGGACGGCTGGAACATCACAAACCGCGCGGAGGTCGAAGCCTACAAAGCGGCGGCGGCAAAGAAATCAGATTTCGAGCGCACAGAAATGGCAAAGGACAAGACAGGCGTAAAGCTTGCAGGAGTATCGGCGATTAATCCTGTAAACGGCAAGGAAATCCCGATTTTTATATCCGACTATGTTTTAAGCGGCTACGGCACGGGAGCTATTATGGCAGTGCCGGGGCACGACACTCGCGACTATGAGTTCGCGAAGAAGTTTGGGCTTGAAATCGTACAAGTCGTTGATGGTAAAGGCGCGGACTTAGAGAACGAAGCATTCACCGACATAGCTAACGGAACTCTTATTAACTCAGGCTTCTTGGACGGTTTAAGCATCCCCAAAGCCAAAGAAAAAGTGACCGAGTATCTCGCGGCAGAGGGAATAGGCCACTTCACCACGAACTATAAGCTTCGCGATTGGGTTTTCGCAAGACAGAGATATTGGGGAGAGCCAATACCTGTGGTTCATTGCGAGCACTGCGGAATAGTACCGCTTGCAGAGGACAAACTGCCGCTGCTTCTGCCAGAGGTGGAAAGCTACGAGCCGACAGGCGATGGCGAAAGCCCGCTTTCTGCTTTGAACGAGTGGGTGAACACTACCTGCCCGACCTGCGGAAAGCCCGCAAAACGTGAAACCGACACTATGCCCCAGTGGGCAGGTTCAAGCTGGTATTTCCTGCGCTATTGCGACCCGAATAACGTGAATGCTCTTGCGGCGAAAGAAACGCTTGACTACTTCATGCCCGTTGACTGGTACAACGGCGGTATGGAGCACACGACGCTTCACCTGCTTTACAGCCGTTTTTGGCATAAGTTTTTGTATGACATCGGTGCGGTTTCTTGCCCAGAGCCATATGCAAAGCGCACAAGTCACGGCATGATTTTGGGCGAGAACGGCGAGAAGATGAGCAAGTCGCGCGGGAACGTGGTAAATCCTGACGAAATCGTTGCAGAGTACGGCGCAGACACTCTTCGCCTTTACGAGATGTTCATCGGCGACTTCGAGAAAGCGGCAACTTGGAGCAATGCCTCCATTCGCGGCTGTAAGCGCTTCTTAGACCGCGTTTGGGCATTGTCCGACAAGCTTGCGGACGGAGAGAACTACCGCGTTGAAGTCGAAAAGGACATGCACAAAACCGTGAAGAAGGTAGGCGAGGACATCGAAAGTCTTAAGTTTAACACTGCTATAGCGGCGATGATGAGCCTTGTGAACATCTTCTACGACAAGGGGGTCAACAAAGCCGAGTATCGCACATTGCTTCTTATGCTTTTGCCGTTTGCTCCGCATATAGCAGAGGAACTCTATTATAGTGTATACGGCGAGTACGCCTGCCGCCAGAGTTTTCCGACTTATGAAGAAAAGCTTTGCGTTGATGACGAAATCGAATTCGTAGTACAGATAAACGGCAAGCTTAAAGGAAAAATCTTAATTGATGCCGCCGCTGACAAGGACGAGATAGTCGCGAAAGCTAAGACAGAGGTTGGAAATCCAGATGTAGTGAAAGAGATATTTGTGCCGGGCAGACTGGTGAATTTTATTGTTAAATAAAGAAAAACACGCACTTTCTTTTTGAGGAAAGTGTGTGTTTTCCTTGACTTTTTCTTCCTAATAATGTATAATTCGGTAATGCATGTTTTACAAATTTAACAATTAGGAAACTAAAATGAAAATAGATAAGAAAATCATAGGCATTATTGCCGGCGCGGCTTTGGCCGTTGTTATTCTCGTACTTATCCTATCGCTAACCATGTGCGGAAAGACCGAACCAACACTTCTTACAAGCGGCGGAAGTTCTGCTGAGAACTCGCTAAGTTCAGGGCAGTCTTCAGAAGATAGCGGCAGCAGTGAGGACAACTCTTCAGAAGACAGCAGTTGGACTACTTGGAACAACAACCAAGGCGGCGGAAGTGTGGCTGTGAAAAACAACACATCAAGCTCTTCTGCTGAAAGCAAAGAGCAACCTCCGGCACCGCCAAAGCCAAAGGAAGATCCTAACGCTAATGCGGGTTGGTATGACACAGGGTTGAAATGTCCGCTTACTAAGGTAGAGTGGGAAAATTTTACAGATGAAAATGGAAATAAGAAGATTAGAGTCGGGGATGATGTATATCCCGCGCCAGAAAGTTTTTATTTCGCAGATGGTTCGGTGGGCTTCGTGGTTTATCACACGGTTCCCGAACCTAATGAAAATCCGGTTTACACAATAAAGGTATACAAAAACGGCAAAGAAGTAAAGCCCGGCGAGTACGTAGACGAGAACATGGTCTATCGAGTTTTCGACGGCAGAGATGGCAGTGTGACCGACCACCGCATGTGTGTCAGCATGTCTATGGGCGGCGAGGGCACTAACTTTTCACACGCAATGTGGACAGCAGAAAGAAAATTTACGGTTGCCCCGAACACAAAGATTAGCGACCCCAAGAAATACTTTAGCTTCTATAATCTATTTGGTCTGTCTGTGAAAATATTTGACGGAAGCAAAGAGGCAACAGGCGGAGTGTTGAAAGCTGGAATGTTCGTCCGAATGTCCAAAAATGGTGGTACTGAATATTGGGACTATAAAGTTATTATCGACCCAAATTTCACAACATACGTATATTAAGGTAGAAAATCATGAAATTAAAAAGATGTTTCATAGCATTCGTGGTAATATTGACAACAATTATTACTCCTGTTTTGTCGTCTGCGGCAGTAGACGATGCTACCACTGCGACAAAAGTTACGGCTGCTGCTGTTACTGCTAACGATATATCAACAAAGCTTGCGGCGATAAAAGTCGCAAGACCGGATGGCTCGTCGTTATATTCATATGACAGTGCCTATGAATGCATGGGTTTTGCAATGTGGGTTTATAATCAGCTTTGGGGCACTACTGTACGGAACGAGCCGAACAGCAGAAAGCACAGAAATGTCAATAATTTGCGTGTCGGCGACTATGTAAGATATTATTACCATTCGATTATCATTACTGATATTCGCGGTGATACTGTTGTTTACGTCGACCAAAATGGTAGTCCGTATACAGCATATAACGAAGTAAAATGGGGCAGAACGACAACAAAAAGCGAATTGCAGAAAAAGCTTAACGTAGCTTTACCCGGCGAGTACCTTACCCCTGACGGCTATGGTTTTATTGTTAATCACAATGGAAATGACGTTAAGGCGTTGACCAATTCTCCGTATGGAGAGGTGTATAACTATTATCCGACAGTAAGTGGTATTGCCGCTGATGCGATTAGCAGCAGCATCACAGCAAAAGTTGACATTTATGTCTACAACAAAGATGATGGAAAGCGGTATTCAGGAGCTTCTCTTCTTAACGCGAATTTGCCTGTTGCAGGAGTCGGAAACAGAGGCTTCTCATGGACCGCCGAATGGGACAATTATCCTGTAGGAAACTATGAAATCGTGGTGATTGCTCGAAGCGGCCCTGACACGAATCCTGCGCAGGCAGAAATTGGTAAAGCAAAGGTTTATAACCAACCCGCTGTTAATCAGCTTGAAGGTCATCTTGACGACTACAAAAACACGATAGACGGCTGGGCATATGACAAAAGGCTGCCGAATACTCCGATAAATGTTAGTATCAATATATCGAATACCGCAGGGCAATCTGTGGCAAGCACAGAAATACGTGCTGACAAATTTCGTGTCGATCTTTTGTCGGCGGGAAAAGGTAACGGCGAGCATGCTTTTGAATGGAATTTCGATTGGACAACCTTGCCCAACGGGAAGTATAAAGTTACGGCCAATGCTGTGAATAACGGCGCGGCAAAGTATATTGGCGAATTCACAGACACAAAATATAGTCTTACGTTCGACAACAACGACGGAAGCGGCACTCGGCAGATACTTAACAAGTGGGAAGCCCACTCTTTAGCAGTGCCGACAGCAACGCGCGACGGGTTCAGTTTTCTCGGCTGGGCAACAACAGCAGGCGCTGCCGTTGCACAATATGCACCGGGAAGCAGTATTACCGCCAACAATATCGGGGTTTTCTATGCAGTGTGGGAGAAATCTTACGCTATCACATACGACGCTGACGGAGGAATAGGCGCGCCCGTTTCTCAGAAGAAAATCCACGGAACAGATACAACGATTTCATCGATAGTTCCTGTGAAGGATGGCTGCAACTTCGTGCACTGGACGGACGGCGAAAGAAGCTACAACCCGAGCGATACGTACTCAAAGGATGCGAATCTTGCGTTGACAGCTGTGTGGGAGTTCAAGACATATAGAATCATCTTCATCACCGATGAAGGCGAATGGAGCGGCCCCGTAGAGGTAATACGACAGCACTTCATTCCGTATCAGATACCTAACACAGAGCCGACAATGAGCGGCAAAATCTTCGGAGGTTGGCGCGCTGTGGGAGGGTCAGAGAAAGAATACTTTCCAAGCAACACATTTGAGGAAAATACCAATGTAAATTTGACGGCAACATGGTATGACAACGATTCCCTTGTTCTCGGCGACATAAATGGTGACGGAGTTGTCGGGCTTGACGATGCAATTCTCGGAATGCAGATTGTAATCGGACTTCCGCTTGAACTTCCCGAAGGGTGGTATGCCCGAGGGAATGTGGACGGCGAAGTAGGGTTCTCTGCGAATGATGTTCGCCTGATTTTAGAAATGTGTAAGTAACAGAAGAAATTTATATTTTACAGATAGTATAATGGCACCTCGAATACTAAGAGCTCTTAGAAAACTTTATAGTAGCTACGAATATGACCGTGCCCGTTCCGTTTGCATATATTCAGATGAAAAATTATCCGACAAGGAAAAAGTTTGCTTTTTGACTGTGATTGGAAAACAAATGAAATCGTTAGCTTTTCAAACCACGACGATGTGCTTGATAAACTTCTGTCGTTAAAAGAAGAGCCCGCCCTTTCAAAGAAGCGATGTTTGGACTCGTTCGTCGCAGGAGTCGGCGGAAGCTATCTTCGCGGCCGCTCTGTGTTGGCGGCATGGCATTATTTGAATACGTTGCCGCTCCATAATTATGAAGAAAAACAGCCTTTCGCCTGTTGCTGGATTTGTGGCAGTCATGACAAACCGAAAAATATAAATAATTCCGAATTTCAGTATTGTTTATATTTGGGAAACTCGTACTCCTCTGACCCCATGTATGCCTATTTGAACTTACAGCATTTGCTTGCTTCGCCGCCCGTAACCCCGACTGAAGAAGATTGTTCTGTTTTACGAAAACTGTTCGAGCTTATTTGTACAGCGCCCGAAAACGAAACCCCGGGCAAGTTTGAAAAGCGGCTTACTGAAGCAAAGATTATAGGCGGGGATAGATACACCAAACGCGGAGTTTTAGTTTCACTGGCAAAGGTCGGAGTCATTCCGAACCGGTTCATAGAATTGTCAGACAAATCTTGGACACCCTATGGCGATATCGCTCTGCCGAGCAGAGAGTTGAAAAACATGCAAGGTCGCTCTGATATGGAAATGCCTTGGGCGGGCTGGACAGGTTCGCTTAAACTGTGCGAAGAGCGCGCGAGGGAACTGTTCAGCGATTATATGTAAATAAAAGCAAACTCTCTCACGAAAGTGAGAGAGTTTGCTTTTATTTTTTGAACAGAGCGCTGAAATCAATGTTAGGGATTTCAAGTTTCTTTATCTCGCCGCTGCTTTTGTCCACCGATAGAATGTAGTCGCCGCTTTCCGTCTTGCCTGAAAGAGTGTAGGCATTTCCGCTTGCGGAAAGCTTGACACCGCTGTCGCCTGCGGCATTGTTTATCGAGCCGATGATAGCATTCGAAATTGCTCCCGAAAGCAGGCTTTTGTCGCCTAAATCAGCTTTGATGCCTTTGTACGAAAGCTCTGTGTCCACTCCGTCAAAGCTCCATTTAAGCCCGTTAAGCGCAGGCGGTTCGGTCATCTCGACAGTGTAAGTGCTTGCGGTCTTGACGATGTTCGCCTGATAGTTCTTGCCTTTGTACTCGATATCCGCCGTCACACTTATGTCAGCGGGAATGTCCGGCTTACCGTTTGCGGGAGCCGCCGAATGGCGACTGCATGAGAAGCACAGCACAAGCACAAGAATGATTAAAAGCAGAGCCGCCACGATTTTCTGCGCGGTATTGAATTTCGGTCGTTTCATAAAAAATCCTCCGACATAATTATATGCAGGAGGATGTGGGTTTATGAGGGGATGTTAGTAAATTATTTTGGAGTATTCCAAGCCGATTGCTTTTTTGATATCTTTTGTATAGCGGAAATCTGCGCCATATTGAACGGCATCAGTGAAATCCGTTTTCTCACAGTGTAATCCCCAAAAAGTTGCGTTCTCGCAGTTCGCATCAATGAAATCCGTTCCCTCGCAGTGTGCCCCTGAAAAGCCCGCATTCTTGCAATATGACCTCGAAAAATTTGCACCCTCGCAATGTGCTCCCTCAAAAACCGCACCTTCGCAGTGCGCCTCGGTGAACATGGCACTCATGCAATCCGCGCCGATAAATAATGCAGCCTCGCAATGAGTTTCTCCGAAAAACGCATCTTCGCAATATGCTCCCGTGAAATCCGCTCTCTCTAAATATGCGCCGCGAAAATCAGCAAAATACAAATTTGTGCGACTCAGATTAATTTGTATTCTGCTCTTGTACGTCTGCGACAACTGAACCAATGCTCTTATAATCGCTTTTTCATCTTCTTCAAGAAAAGTGTCAGGTTCTGCAAACGCATCAACACTTCTATGATTTTTCAAATATTGGCACAAAGCGTCCACTGCACGCTGGCGCTCCCTGCCGTTGGGAGCATTCTCGGCAAGACGCTGTAGGGCGTAAATGCCCTCCATTCTGATGGAAATATTTTCTTCGTCCAATTTATCGAGAGTATTAAGCTTCTGCGAAGCGTCATTGAACAGCTTGTTCATCAAGTCAACCGCTTTGATCTTACTGTGCATACAGAAAGCGAATGCTCCAAAAACAAGCGCAACAGAGCAGACAACGATTATAACTAAAATATATAAAAATAAATTCATACCAATAAGATACCACACTCTTTATATGATGTCAATAATCCGTTGAAAAATTTCTCTTGATTTCGTGTAAAGCATATAGTATAATAAAGCTAACAAAAAACAAGAAACGAGGACCGCCATGACAATTCATCAAAATTTCACTTCGCTTGTGGGAAATACTCCCATGCTGGAACTGAAAAACGCTCCGAACGCATGTCGACTGTTGGCAAAAATAGAGGGCTTCAATCCCGCAGGAAGCATAAAAGACAGAGTAGCTAAAGCCATGATAGAGGCGGCCGAAGCCTCAGGGTTGCTTAGCGCAGACTCGGTAATCATAGAGCCGACAAGCGGGAACACAGGCATAGGGCTCGCGGCGATTGCGGCGGCGAAAGGATATCGCATTATTCTGACCATGCCCGAAACGATGAGCGTTGAGCGGCGCAGTCTGCTTAAAGCATACGGCGCAGAACTCGTGCTGACCGACGGAGCGCTTGGTATGAAAGGCGCGATAGCAAAAGCGAAAGAGCTTGCAACAGAAACTCCGAACAGTTTTGTGCCGGGGCAGTTTGAAAACCCTGCTAATCCCGCTGTGCACAAGGCTACGACAGGCCCAGAGATATGGGAACAGATGGGCGGCAAAGTTGACATTTTTGTTGCGTGTGTCGGCACGGGCGGAACGATTAGCGGGGTAGGAGAGTACTTGAAGTCGAAGAACCCTAACATGCAGGTTATTGCGGTCGAGCCGGATGGCTCTCCTATGCTTTCAGAGGGCAAAAGCGGTCCGCATAAAATACAGGGAATAGGCGCGGGCTTTGTTCCTGCGATTTTGAACACCGCCATATATGACGAAGTTGTCCAAGTGAAGGACGAGGACGCGTTCGCTATGGGGAGGAATATTGCCCGCACAGAGGGAGTGCTCGTCGGCATATCTTCAGGAGCGG
>JGI994J12354_10004146_pt1 | contig 13168 bp, 9 predicted proteins | sample IntmicLarv3ML3BL_FD_12354 | JGI IMG/M metagenome (IMG submission 12354)
TTCCACCGCTTGATGCACCTCGCCTATGGTGGCGTGCGCCAGCAGATTTTGCCTGTCCAACTCGCCCCAGAAGGTGATTTTTCCTGCAAACGGCGCCAAATTGTCTATCCCCATGCAGAAAATTTGTGAGTTGATGGCATCCAACCCCGCCTCCACCAGTTGCGGATACGCGGCCAGGATGTGCCCATCGGAATGCATGAATATCTTCTTGCCGTTACGATGGGCGATTTGGATTAGGTCTTGATAAAACGGCAAATACAGCTCATTCCAGATGGCGGGGTTGATCAACAGCGATTGCTGGGAGCCCCAATCGTCCATAAAAAACAGGGCATCCACCTCTGTTTTCGCCCATTTCTCGGCCAGCTCCAGATAAAAGGTTTTCATTTTATCCATAAACGCGATAAACCCGGACGGGCGCGTCATTAAATCGATATACAATTCCGCCGTGCCGCGCATAAACTGCATTTGCTCAAATATGCGGGGGCAGCAGCCCGCCAGCACAAAACGGTCGGTGCTTCGGCAGAAGGCGTTGGCATCCTCGATGCTGAAATCCAGCTTTTCCACAGGGATGCGCACTTGCGTGGTGTCCTCCCATTCCTCATCGGTTACGATAGGCTCGCGCACTTCACCTATAATGCCGGATTGGATGTTGGTGAACCGGCAGCCCCATTCGTCCACAAATTCGCCGACCGCGAAGGCGCTGCCTTTTGCGATGGGGGATGGTTTGTGGTTGGACGGGCAATGCGCGATATCGCCGGGAAAATCTTGTTCCAGCTTTTTCAGCTCATTCGGATATGCTTCTGCGGCCCAAGGCAGACTCCACAAGTGACGGGGGACGCGCCCCGTTTTGTTCTCAAACTCCAATGTTTGGTATACCAATTTGCGTGAATCCATGCCATCCCTCATCTCTGTTTAATAGTCTTGACGGTAAAACGCGGCGGGCGTTAAATCCCTGCAAGGCGCGGTTTGTGATATAGATATATGTTTGCGCAAGGCCACGCACAGCGCGCACCGCGACCAATAGCCTTCGGGCGTCGGCACAAAACCCTGCGCCCGCGCAAACGCCGCCAAGGCCTCTATGCCGCCTGTCAGCAGCCTTTGCATGACAGGATAATCCTCACGGTTCAATGGCTTGCCCCAATCCGCCAAGGCGATGCCCATGCCTGTACAGCGCGGCGGAACATAGCGGCCAAGATAATCGATATGGAAGTGTGATGTGTCGGAAAGGGCTGCGCAAGGCTCATTTGTGAGATACGACTCCATAGGGCGCGGCTCGCCGAACTCGGGCAAGAGATTTAATGCGCGGCCGTTGAAGCCCAAGCCGTATTCCTTCGTGCAAGCGCGTACCGCATCATAGCCTAATGCCTCGGCCAGCTCCGCCCTGTTGTATGTGCGCTCCGGGTCAAGCGCCCGCATCTCGTTTATGTATTTGTCCTTCCATACAAAATGCGGCAAGCCCATTTCGCGCAAAAGCCGAATCAGCGCCAACGGCTTATACATCGGCACATAAGCGATATGGAACGGATCCGCCGACACCATCAAGCACTCGGCCCCGGCGTCAAGCACCTGCTGCAGGCGCTTACGGTTTTGCTCTGCATTATGGGTTATCCAGCCCGCGTTTGTTTCTATATAGTCGAGGGCAAGCCCGCTTTTGAGCACCACCCGAACCACCGCCGCCAGCTTGTCCGTCTGCAAAAAAGGCTCACCGCCGCCGATATGCACGCTTTGGCATCCGTTTGCCCGCAAAAATGTGCAGATTTGCTGTGCCGTTTCCTCTGTCATATAGCCCGCCTCGGCCGTGGGCGAGGAACCGTACAAGCAGTGCCCGCAAGCGGCGTTGCACCTGTAATTTGTTATGATACCGCCCGATAACAGGCGCATAGGCTTCCCCCCCTTGGTGTGTCAAGCAAGACCTTGTGGCGCTGCCTTACCTCGGCGGGGAAAGAACGCCCCGCCTGCCTCCCGCAAGGGGCCACAGCCCCCTTAACCCCTTTCCCTTGAAAATTTTCAGAATGGGGGTGGAAAGGCTATGTCTCTCGCCAAGGTAAGGCAGCACCACCATGGCCTTAATCTTTGGCACTATTAAATCTCGCTCACCTTCACCCAGCAGCCGTTTTCCGCACTGCGCTCGACTGCCTCTAAGATTTGACAGCAGGCCACGCCGTCGGCGAAGCCGGGGGAGGTCGGGGTGTTTAGGGCGATGGCCTGCATAAACTCGTACAGTTCATGCACAAAGGTGTGTTCATAGCCGATAACATGACCCGCGGGCCACCAGTTTTCGATATAAGGATGCATCCCTTCGGTGACTTGGATGGTACGGAAGCCTTGCGTGCCCGCCTCGTCCTGCGCGGAGAAATACTCCAGCTCACAGATGCGCTCCAGATTGAACTTCACACTGCCCAGACTTCCGTTTATTTCGAAGCTTAAATCATTTTTGTGGCCGTTGGCGAAGCGCGTGGCCTCGAACACGCCCAGCGCGCCGCATTCAAATTCCGTCATAAAGATGGTCGCGTCATCAACCGTGACCTCACCCATTTCGCTTGATTCGGACGCACTGCCGCTGAGGCCGATCATGCGATCGACAATAGGGCGCTGTTTGATGAATGTCTTGCTCATGCCGCTTACTTTTGCGAAATCGCCGACGAGAAACCGTGCCAAGTCAATGACATGCGCGCCCAAATCGCCGTGGGAGCCGGAGCCGGCCACCTTTTTATCCAGCCGCCAAACCAGAGGGAACATGGGGTCGATAATGAAATCCTGCAAATACGAGCCGCGGAAGTGATAGATTTTGCCGAGTTTGCCTTCGTCAATCAATTTTTTGGCAAGCAGCACCGCAGGGGCAAATCGGTAATTGAACCCGATTTGGTGCTTGATGCCGTTTTTTTCTGCCGCAACAAGCATTTCACGTGCGTCCTTGGTGGTCAGCGCCAGCGGTTTTTCGCAGAATACGTGTTTTTTGTTCTCCGCCGCCGCGATGGCAACTTCTTTATGGAAGTTACTGGGGGCAGTGATATCCACCACATCCACATCGGGGCGTGACACAAACTTTTGCCAATCGGTTTCCACCGATGCCCAGCCGAACTTGTCCGCACTTTGTTTCACCCATTCCTCATCGCGCCCGCACATCACTTGCATGTTTATGCGTGCGGCGGTGTCAAAGAACATCGGGATTTTGCGGTAGGCGTTAGAGTGTGCTTTGCCCATAAACTTGTAGCCGAGTATGCCTACGTTGATTTCTTTCATTCGTTTTCCCTCCTTAAAATTAAGTGATTAAATCCGTGGGATTCCACCCCTTGACCCCTTCCTAAACCGCGCAAACAATTGCACGGTTTTGTTTTCGATTTTATGAAGGGGTTACGGCATCTGACCCTTGCAGGAGCCTTGTTTTCATTCCGCTCGCTTTTTGGAGTACCGTGAAACGTTCAGCATCACACCGGTAAGCGCCAATATGAATGCCACCGACGTACCGCCATAGCTGATAAAGGGCAGCGGTATGCCCGTGTTGATAATGGTGTTGGTAACCACCGACACATTGATGATTACCTGCACAGCGATCAAAACAGACGTGCCTGTGGCAATCAATGTACCTGTTAAATCGGCGGCATTCATCGCGATGCGTATGCCGCGCCATACAAAAACGCCGAACAGTATAAGCACAATCAGCGCGCCGAACAACCCCAACTCCTCACATATAATCGCGAAGATGAAATCGTTATGCGGCTCGGGCAGGAATATCAGTTTTTGGTTGCTTTGCCCCAGCCCCAGGCCAAATAACCCGCCTGACGCCACCGCATACAGCCCTTGGATAATCTGATAGCCGTAGCCTGTCGGGTCACTAAACGGGTCCAGATGCGCCGCATAGCGACCCCCATGAAACCCGGACGCAAAGAAATGCAGATACCCGAAAAACGCCGCTACCGCCGCGACGGCCATGGCAATCCACCGCCAGATATGCGGGCTTGCTATAAAAATCATGCCCGCCGCGATGGCGCAAATAATGATCAATGTGCTTGTGTTGCCGCCCCAGCGCACCAGCGCCACGGGGATGCCCACAATCACGCCGCACACCAGAAACCCTATAAGCGAATTGGCGCGGTTCGCATCCTTGCCTATGTAGCGCGCCAGCATCAGCACCACAGCCACTTTCGCAAACTCTGACGGCTGGAAACTGGCAACGCCCAAATCAATCCAGCGCTTGGCGCCGTTAATCTCCTCACCGAACAGCCCCACGTATACCAAGCAGCCGCACGCCAGCACATACAGCACAGGCGCGAATTTACATACCACGTGGTAATTTACCACGGCGGCAATAATCATGGCCAAGAAGCCGATTGCCGTTGCGCTGGCCTGCCTGGCAAAGAAGTAAAATATGCTGTTTTCAAACCTTGTCATGGACACGTAATAGCTTGAGCTTAGTATCATAACCAGCCCAAACAGCAGCAAAATAACAACCGTGGCAAACAGCACATGGTCATACTCGCTAATCAAAATTACATTGTCGCGGTTAAGCAGTTCATTCTTCTTGGGTGCGTCCAAGCTGCCCCTGCGGCGGTGTTCACGCTCGCGTTCCGCCATGCGCCGTTGTTTCATATCGGTTGTTGACATGCCCGCGCCCTCCTTATCTATTGCATCTCCCGCACAAATCGCTTGAACATGGCCCCGCGCTGTTCGTAGCTGTCGTACATATCCCAGCTTGCGCAGGCGGGCGACAGAAGCACACAGTCCCCCGGCTCGGCCTTGGCGCGGCAGATGTCCACCGCGTCTTTTAATGTGTTTACTTTGTCGTAATTTTCATAATTGTATGCTTTGCAGGTGTCCACGATTCGGCCTGCGGTTTCTCCGAATACAGCGATGTGCTTCACCTTGCCCGGGAAGAGCTTCACCCAGTCGTCGAAAGACAGTTGTTTCTCCTGCCCGCCGCCAATCAGCACCACGGGGCGGTCTATCGCCGCAAGGGCTTTTACCGCCGCATCGATGTTTGTGGCCTTGGAATCGTTATAGTAGTCTACCCCGTTGATAGTTGCCACATATTCCACGCGGTGCTCGACCCCGCGGAAAGCGCGCAAAACCGCGCGTATGGTATCAAGTGATACCCCTGCGCAAACCGCCATGGCCGCAGCCGCCATCATGTCCTCGATGATGTGGGCGAAGGGGGTATGCAATTCGGATATAGGGAGCAAACACTCATTATGGCCGAGCAATTTAACTTGGATGCCGCCGTTTGTGATAAATACGCCCTCCCCCGGGGTGTGCAGACGGCTGAAGTACACGGGCTTTGACCGTGCGCGCTGTGCCATGCCGCGGCATTTCTCGTCATCGTAATTGAGAACGAGGAAATCGTCCGACGTTTGGTTTGCAAATATGCGCTCCTTCATCTCGATATAGCGTTCCAGCGTTTTGTGGCGGTTTATATGGTCGGGCGTGATATTCAGCACCGCCGCGATATGCGGGTGGAAGGTATAGGCCGTTTCCATTTGGAAGCTGGAGATTTCTGTCACGGCAAATGCCTCCGCAGGCACCTCAAGCGCCTTTTCGGTAAACGGGGTGCCGATGTTGCCCACCGTTACAGAGCCGGGTTTGTGCGCCGCCATTATTTCGCCCATCAGAAATGTGGTTGTGGTTTTGCCGTTGGTGCCTGTGATGGCGATTACCGGGGCTTTGCACACGGAGTATGCCAGCTCGATCTCGCCCCAGACGGGTTTAGCCAGGTCGAACGCCTTGCCGAAAAACGGCAGGTCACAGGGTATGCCGGGGCTGACAATCAAAATATCGAAATCCGGCAGGATGTCGTCGGGGTTTTTGCCCGTATAGAGGGCGATCCCGCTTGCTTCCAGTTGTGATGCGAATGGCTCCAGCTCTTCCCGCACTTTCAAGTCCTGCGCGGTTACCTCGGCACCGAGCCGCTTGAGCAAAAGGGCGGATGCCGCCCCGGAGCGGGCGATGCCGCATACCAGTACTTTCTTGCCTTTATAGTTCATGGATTTGCCTCCTGTTGTTGGTTACTTGAAAAGCAGACCTTGGGGACGCTGCCCCTATCTCGTCGGGGAAAAACACCCCGCCTGGCCCCCTTGACCCCTTCTTGGTAAAATTTCTATTATGAAGTTTTTAGTCAAGTTTTTTACAAAAAACTTGCGGGGTGTGGGGCAGAGCCACACGACCTCCCGCTTTTCTCACTTAAAAAGCCCATTCGTTGCCAGAAAGCCAACCAGGCAAAGTATGGCCGTTACGATATGGAACATCGCCACCACCCGTGTTTCCGGCCAGCCGCATTGCTCGAAATGATGGTGCAGGGGCGCCATTTTGAATATGCGTTTGCCCTTTGTCAGTTTGAAATATCCCACCTGCATCATGACCGACAGCGATTGCGCCACGTATACAAACCCAACAATGCCGAGCAAAACAGGCATACCAAGCATCAGCGCCGTTGACCCGACAAGGCCGCCCAAGGCTAAAGAACCTGTATCGCCCATAAACATACGGGCGGGATGTGAATTGAACAGCAGGAAGCCCAAAAGCGCGCCAACCGCCGCACCGAGCAGAGGCAAAAGCGGACTGCCCATGGCATACGCAACAAACAGGAAAAATATGGCTACAAGAATGGTAACACCCGTGTTTAGCCCATCCGCCCCATCCGTCAGGTTGGAGCCGTTTGATGCACCGAGCATGATGAAGAATACAAACGGATAAAACAGCAGACCCAAATCAAGATAATAGCCGTTTGTGAAGGGTATGAATATGGCAGTGCTTACACCTTGCCCGTACATAAGCCACGACAGTATGCCTGTGGTGATAAGCTGGCATATGATTTTCTGATAGCTTCTCAGCCCAAGCGAGCGTTTTTTGACCACTTTTATATAGTCATCCATAAAACCGATCAGACCGTTTGACACGGTGGCGAACAGTACGATCAGCGCCTCGATATGGCCTTGAGAAAACAGCAGTGCCGCCACAACGAGGCTGATGACGATAACGATACCGCCCATTGTGGGAGTACCCGCCTTTTTCAGGTGCGTTTGCGGCCCGTCATCGCGGACGTTTTGCCCAAATTTCAATCGGGTCAAATACGGGATAAACACGGGGCAAAGCACCACCGCGAAAACGAAGGCCGACAAAACGGCATAGATCGCTGTAAGCATAGTTTCGTTCATTTTATTCACCAACGCGGCTTTCGTTGCGCCGCAATCCTTCCGTAATTTCTTCAAAGCCCATGCCGCGCGATGCCTTCACAAGCGCTGTGCCGCCGTTTGAGAAAACGGTGTGTATGTCGGGCATAAAGGCTTCTTTGCTTTCGTAATGGTATGCGTTTCCGCCTGCCGCCTTGGCGGCCTTGGCCATGGCGCGGCTTTCTTCGCCTATGCAGATGATGGTATCAATGCCTATGGAGGCGGCATATGCGCCGACCTCGGCGTGCAAAATCTCTGCAAACGCGCCCAGATCCCACATGTCGCCCAATATGGCGGTGCGGTGGCCCGCCTCATCGCGCAATACCGCAAGCGCCGCCTTCATGGCGGCTGGGTTGGCATTGTATACATCGCTTATGATGGTACCGCCGTTTGCCAGCTTGATAACATCCATGCGCATGGCAGAGGGCACAAACTTGGCGATACCCGACGCGATTTCTGCGCCTGTCAGCCCTAACGCATGACCGACGGAAGCCGCCGCCAGCGCGTTTGACACCATGTGTTCCCCGGGGAGCGGCACATATACGGGATAGGTTCCGCCACCGCCATGGCAGACGAACCCGATGCCCGCCAAGCCTTGGGGGGTTATGTCTGTGGCGTAGGCACAAGCGCCCGCAGCCTCACCGTAGTAGTGGATGTTCTTCCTTGTGCCGCGCAGTTTTACCAGCATATCGTCCTCGCCGTTTAGGAATACGAGGGCATCATCGTGCAAAAAGTCCATAATTTCAGCCTTGGCCTGCAATATGCCTTCGCGGCTGCCCAATTTCTCAATATGTGCGGTGCCTGCATTGATGATGACCGCGACGTCGGGACGGGCGGCGCGGCTTAGCTTGTGAATTTCGCCGAAGCCGCTCATCCCCATTTCAAACACGGCGGCTTGGTGCGTGCCGTCCATCGCAAGAAGCATCAAGGACAGGCCGATTTCGTTGTTTAGGTTGCCCTTGGTCTTCAAAACGCGGAAGCGTTCGGACAGCACAGAGGCGATCAAATCTTTCGTGGTCGTTTTGCCCGCACTGCCCGTAACGGCCACGACGGGGATATCGAACTTGCGCCGGTAGTGCCCGGCCAAATCGAGGAGGGCCTCTCTGGTGGAGGATACCCGAATTATGGGGGTATCCGCCTCGATATAGTGTTCTGTTAATGCGCAGACCGCGCCGCTTGCGAATGCTTGATTGATATAGGTATGGCCGTCGGCATTTTCGCCTTTGATGGGGACAAACAGCCCGCCTGCGATGGGGGTACGGGTATCTGTGAACACATCACACACACAATGGGCGGCGAATGCCTTGTGATTGAGCACACCGCGTACCGCGTCTGCAATTTCTGCCAATGTCATGGGCTTCATTCCCTCGCCTCCAATGCTTCTTGCGCCACGCGCGCATCGTCAAAAGGCTCACGCCGTTTGTTTTCAAACTCCTGATAATCCTCGCTGCCTTTGCCTGCGAGAATGATATTGTCGCCTGCTTGTGCCATCTGCACCGCCTCGAATATGGCTTCGCGGCGGTTGGCCAATTTATAGTATGGACAGCTTGTTTGCCGCACGCCCGCCTCCATCTCGGCGATGATGTCTGCCGGGTTTTCGGAACGGGGATTGTCTGATGTCAGTATCACATAATCAGAGCCGCCGCCCGCGATTTCGCCCATGATGGGGCGTTTGGTTTTATCCCTGTCACCACCGCAGCCTATCACGGTGATAACGCGGCCTTTTGTGAAGCCGCGCACCGCGCGGAGGATGTTGGCCACACCGTCGGGGGTGTGGGCGTAATCGATGATGACCCCGAAGCCTTTGTTGTTTGGCACGGCCTGGATGCGGCCGGGGACGTTTTTCATATGGCGCAGGCCTTCGGCGATGGTTGCGGCGGGGATGCCCATTTCTGATGCCGCCGCGACCACGCACAGCGTGTTGTATACAGAGAAGCGTCCCGGCACGGGGCTTTCGATGTGTATCGCTTCGCCTTTTATTTGCACATCGTAAGCGATGCCTTCGTGTGAAAGGGTTATGTTTTCGGCTTTGTAGTTGCAATCGGCATCGATACCGTAGGTTATGACACGGCATGTTGCCCCGGCTGTCATGGCGGGGGTGTGGGCATCGTCAGCATTGAACACCCCTGTTTCGCATTGTGTAAACAGCACGGCCTTGTCGGCGGCGTATTGCGCCATGGTGCCATGGAAATCCAAATGATCCTGCGTGAGGTTGGTGAACATGCCGATTCGGAAGGGAATGCCCGCCAGCTTGCGCAGCGCCAGCGCGTGGGAGGTGGCCTCCATAACGACCGTTTCGGCACCTTTGTCTTGCATGGCGCGGAGGATTTGGTGCAGCTCCACGGGGTCAGGTGTGGTGGATGTGGCATAGGGGATGGCAAGCGCTTCGTCCCCCACCCTGGCGCCGGAGGTGCCGATTACGCCTGCGCGTTTGCCCCACGCACGGAGGATGGCCTCCATAAAATATGTGATGCTTGTTTTGCCATTGGTGCCTGTAACGGCAAGCATCGGCATTTCTGCCGCGGGTCGGCCGTGGAAGTTGGCGGCGATATGTGCCATGGCAAGGCGGGTGTCTGCCGTTTTAATCATGGTTATGCCCGCAGGCAGGTTGTCGGGGATTGCCTCACAAAGAATGGCGGCGGCCCCATTTGCGGCGGCGGCCTCGATATAATCATGCCCATCGGATTGCAGGCCGCGTATGCATATAAAAAGAAAGCCTTGCTTTACCCGGCGCGAGTCGAGGGTGATGCCTGTTATGTCGGTGTTTGCGCCGGTAATCGGGCCGTGGTTGACTTGGTTAATCAAATCGTACAGCATCATGGTGGTTGGCTCCTTCTGACAATACTCTATCCTACCATTATATAGAAGGTTACGGGGTAAAGTCAAGGCTTTCCGCCTCTGCGTTTCGCGTTTGCATCAGTATTTTCGCGCCTTGATTTATCTGCTCGCCGGGGAGAGGCATTTGAGATGTCACAATGTCGCCCGTTCCGTCAAAATGCGCTTCTAAATGCAAAGTAGAAAGCGTTTTTTTGGCGGCAGTGACGGTGAGGCCTTTGAGGTCCGGCACCGTTACCTGTGCCACGCCGTCCATTTCCAGCTCCGCCTCTGAATACTTCGGCGCGATACCCAGATAAGGCAGGACATTTTCCAGCAGTTCTTTCATGACAGGGCCTGCCACTTGCCCGCCATAGTAAGCGCCCTGCGGTTCATCGATAAGAACCAGCGCAAGCACCTCCGGGTGTTCGGCAGGGGCGAACGTCAAGAATGAGGCGATATACTTGCCTGTGCGGCGGGGCAATTTCTCACTGGTGGCGGTTTTGCCGCCCACACGGTAGCCGGGGATGTATGTGCGGTTGCCTGTGCCTGCCTCCACCACGCTTTCTAAAATGTCGCGCATGAGGGCGGACGTTTCGGCGGAGATGACAGGTTCACCCGTGTCATAGACGAACGTGTCCACTATATTACCGGACTCGTCTGCCAGGCCTGTGCCGATATGCGGGGTGATGAGATAGCCGCCGTTCAGGGTGGCGGCCACGGCACGCAGGAGTTGGAGGGGCGTGATTTGGAAGGACTGTCCGAAGCTCATTGTGGCCAGCTCCACGGGGCCTACGTTTTCCAGCTTATGCATGATACCGACGGCCTCGCCGGGCAAATCGACCCCTGTACGTTCGGCGAAGCCGAAGCGCAGGAGGTAATCGTAAAAGGTTTCTGTGCCTAAGCGTTCCGCCGTGATCATGAATACGGGGTTGCAGGAATTTTGCACGCCCTCCACAAAGTTTAGGGAGCCGTGGCTGCGGGGAGAGCGCCAGCATTTGATCATACGCCCACCGACGGTGTGTGAACCTGTGCAAGTGAACATGCTCTCGGGGGTGATGACGCCTTCGGTCAGGCCGGCCGCCGAGGTGATGATTTTGAAGGTGGAACCGGGCTCGTAGGTGTCGTTTAGGGCAAAGTTGCGCCACATTTGGTTTAGATGGTTCATTTGCTCTTCGGCGGTGAAGCCGTCCCAGAGGGTGGCCAGTTCCTCGTTGTTGATGGTGAAGGGTTCGTTTAGATCGAAAGTCGGCTCGTTAGCGATGGCATAGATTTCGCCGTTTTGGGGATTCATGAGTATGATAAGGCCGCGCTTGGCTTCTTTATATTCGACGGCTTTGCGGATGGTTTGCTCGGCATAGCGCTGGACGGTGGCATCGATGCTTGTTACAAGAGAGAGGCCGGGTGTAGGAGGAATGCGGATGGTGTCGCTGTCGGGAAGCTCGATGCCGCGGGCATCGGTTTCGGTTAGAATTTTGCCTGCCGCGCCTGCCAAGACCTTGTCGTACTTTGCCTCCAGGCCTACGATGCCTTGGTTGTCGCGGCCTACAAAGCCTATGACTTGGGCGGCTAGGGAGTTAAAGGGGTATATACGTTTGACATCTTCGTCCACCACCACACCCGGGAGGTTTAGGGCGCGGATTTCGTCTGCCAGGGCTTTGTCTACCTTGGTTTGGATGCGCTCCAGAGCCACACGTTTCTTTGTTTTTTGCAGGACTGTGTCGTAGTCTAAATCAAGCATATCGGAGAGGATGCGCGCCACTTCCTCCGCGTCTTGGATTTGCGCGCGGATGACGCTGACAGCGCACACGGTTTCGGTTACGGCCAGGCCTGTCATGTTACGGTCATATATCGAGCCGCGCATGGGGGCGATCAAGCGGTCGCGGGTTTGCTGTTCGTAGGCTTTGGCTTGCAGAAAGTCGGCTTCCACGGTTTGTATATGTATGACGCGCACGGCGAGAAAAACAAGGGCAAACTCAACCGCGAGGGCGAAGAGGAGGAGTTTTCGTTTCATGGGGATGGTGGGTTTGGGCATGGGGATCGTCCTTTCCGTTGGAGGGGTAGTCACAGACTATTTTATGAGGGGGATTGGACTTGTATGCGGGGATTTGGTATAATTGAGGATACAAGGAAGGTGGTATATATGGAATGGATAAAGCCGCAAAAACTTGCTGCTGGGGATACTGTTGCCGCCGTTTCGCTTTCGGGCGGGCGCGCGGGCGATGCGGATATGCTTGCCCGATATGCGCTTGGCAAGCAGCGGCTGGAGCAGATTTTCGGCCTGCGGGTTGCTGCGCCCACGCACAGTCTGAAGGGAAGCGATTTTCTGTACCGGAACCCAAAGGCGCGGGCCGATGACTTAATGGAGGCGTTGCGTGAGCCTTGCATCAAGGGTATTTTTCTGAGCATGGGCGGTGATGATGGGATTCGTTTGCTTCCGCATATTGATTTTACGGTTATTCGGCAAAACCCGAAGGTGTTTATCGGTTTTTCTGACGGCGATACCTTTCACCGCATGTTTTCGTATGCCGGGGTGGTTTCCTTTTATGGGGCGAATTTGCTGGCCACTTTGGCGGAGCCGGGGGAGCTGAACTCGTATACGATTCAGTGGATACGAAAGGCTTTGTTTACAAGCGAGGCCATTGGAGAACTCACGTCTTGTGACGCTTGGACGGGCATCAATTGGAATAACTCCTTGCAAAAGAGGGAGATTCCTTGGGAGGAGAACGCCGGGCATGTCTTACATCAAGGCAAAGGAAAGGTGCGAGGGCATATTATGACGGCCTGCGGCGGCCCTTTGCGTTCGGTAATGGGGACTTGCCTGTTTCCGCCGCCCGATATGTGGGAAAATAGTATTATATGTTTGGAGGAGATGGAAATTTATGGGTCACGGCTTGCAGCGGTGCATGGGATGCGGGCGCTTGCCGCGGCCGGTATATTTCGACAGTGCGGGGCGGTGTTGCTGCCTCGTTCGGATGAGTCATTTATCCGGGATGTGATTTTGAAGGTGCTGCATGAGGAGGGCTTGTTTGATTTGCCTGTATTGAGCGGCGTGGCGTTTGGACACATGAACCCTATGGCCGTTCTGCCCATAGGGGTTGCCGCTGAAATCGACTGTGATTTGCGGACGTTCACGGTTCTTGAGTCGGGTGTGTGGGATTAAGGCGCGGGCCTTACTTCCCGATGGCCCG
>JGI994J12354_10004147_pt1 | contig 13168 bp, 12 predicted proteins | sample IntmicLarv3ML3BL_FD_12354 | JGI IMG/M metagenome (IMG submission 12354)
GACCCGCCAAAAGGTTTACCTTTTGGCGGGTCTGCTACTTCTTTCGTGTTACCCGAAATTCCCGCAAACGCCTGTATAACGTGGTTTCTTTCAACCCTGTCAATTCCATAAAATCCGACGTTCGCAAATTCCCGCGCTCCCATTGTTTTGCCAATTCGGCGAAGTTTTCAGGGGGCTTTTTGACGGGTCTGCCCATGTGAACACCGCGCGCCCGTGCCGCTTTTATTCCCTCTGCCTGACGTTTTCGTATGGTTTCACGTTCATTTTGTGCGACAAACGATAAAATTTGTAATACAATATCCGCAAGAAATGTCCCAACCAAATCCCTGCCGTTGCGTGTATCAAGCAAAGGCATATCAATCACAGAAATATCAACGCCGCGTTCTTTAGTTAAAATTCGCCATTGATTTTGTATCTCGTCGTAATTTCTGCCTAAACGGTCAATACTTTTTATGTAGATAAGGTCACCCAAAGTAAGTTTTTTCGTGAGTGTTTTATATGCGGGACGCTCAAAATCTTTCCCCGAAATCTTATCAATATAAATATTTTCTTCTGATATTTTCAACTCATTCATTGCGATAATTTGTCTGTCCTCGTTTTGTTCTGCCGTTGAAACCCTGACATAACCGTAAATTGTCAAATAACCATCTCCTTTTTAAATAAAAAGCGGGCGATTTTGCGCCCGCGTAATAACTTATATTCAAAACAACATTATTCCCTCCGCCACAGCAAATTCACGGCGTAGCGTACAGCGTCGATAAAATGATTGTTTTTGTCGGGATAACCCGATATAACCTCACCGTCGGAATCCCGCTCGTATTCATACTCCGAAAATTCTTTTGCTGTATTCGGGCATTTCTGCGTATCTATAACAATTTCACAAAGCCCTTGCAGCCATTTCATAGAATATCCGACACTTCCGCTGCCTTTTTCCGCACCTCTCGCGTATAATCCGAAATTTATATAATCCGCGACAGATTTAGGCTCCGAGCTGTCGCAAATTATCATGTCGTCGCCGTTCAGCCTTTTTTCTTTCAACAGAATTTCGGCTGTCCCGCGGTTACTTTTTTTATATGCGTGTGCTTCATCAATTATATAAAGCCTGCGTTCTTTCGGTATATAACAGCATTTTACAAAAGCCCACGGGTCGGGATAAAATCCCCAGTCAACGCCGTAATAATATTTTTCGCAATTATTTATTTTTTTATAATCTTCGGGGTCGAACCGTTTGGTTTTTAAATTTTCGAATACATTTCCGCCCTCTCCGATTGCTTCACCGAGATATTCATGACGATAAGCCTTTTCGTTTACTTCCTTTAAATATTCGGCTTCGTCAAGAAACGGCTGCCCAAGCCATTCTGTCGGGGAATCATAATAAAAACTGTGGTGGATTATCCTGTTTTGTATTATTTTACTTTCATTATTGTTGTTGTTGTTTTCAATAATAGCTTTGTAACGTGTTTCTTCTTTGTTTAAAAAATGCCTGCGGCTTATCGGTGTGTTGTAACTTGATAAAACGATTATATCGTCGCCGCCGCGCATAACCGATTGCAATATATTTCTGACGGATTCAGCCCCTTTCAGCTGGTCTTTTTCTTCAAACCATATTGCGCCCATATACATATTACCTGGCGGCTTGATTGATTTTATTTTTACGGGTTCGTCACAGCCCCTGAAATATATAACCTGCCCCGTGTCGGGTTTGGTGATTTGCAGGGGTGACGAAGTTATTTTGAAATGCTCCGTAAAACCGAGACGGTCAATCGCCCATATAAGCTGTGAATAAACGCTGTCAGCGAGGGTTTCTTTAACCTGTCTCAACGCGATACCGCAGAAACGCGGATTGCGTATTATTTCATCTATCATAACGAGCGCACAGAATGATGATTTTAAAGAACCTCTCCCGCCCTTGAAATCGTAATATCTGTGACGGCGTTCAACTATATCGCGGTAAATATCGACATACGCTTTACCGAGAAGATACCCCGGAATACCCGAATATCCCGAAAATTTCCCGTTTTTGTCGTTATTATCGGGAGATTGACCGATACCGAGAATATTCATAATCCATTCAATCGATTTTATATCCCCCGCCATGCCTTTTTTAGCGGTTTCGGCGAGCATAGCGGACATAACGTTAATTTTTTTTTCGGGGATACCCATATTTCTGAGCATTTCTGCGACGTCGTTTTTATTTTCGGGTATATCCGACCCGATTATCATATTTAATATATCGGATATACTGCCGTATGTTTTTTGGGGTTTAATTTTCTTTTTCGGGGACATTAATTTTCAGCCTCCAATGCTTTCAGTTTTTCTATCGCTCTGGGGTGCATACGATGGACTAAATGACCGTAGCTGTATCCCATAACTTCGGCGACGTCGTCCCATTTCTTCCCGTATAAATACCGCTGAATAAGAAGAAATCTGTATTCAGGCTCATCTATCCTGTCAATAATACGCATCGCGGTTTCTTTCAATTCTATAAGCTCGTTCATATCTTTTTTCAGAGCGTTTTCAATATCCGTGATTTTACAGACGGATTCTTCAATTTTACTTCTGTTTTTACGGTTTCCCCCGCTTTTTACCTCGTCGAAAATAATCCCTGTTTTTGTGGAAAATTCCCGCCAGTATTTAATTTCTTCAAGTTTTACGTTTATCTGTGAGTTTACGCGTTCCGCTTTCCTGAAAATCTGTTCAAGCCGTGTCGTTTTTTTCGTACTCATATTTTTTCAAACCTCTTTCGGGAAAATTATAATAAAAAGAAATATGAACCCTGTTTTAATTATTATAATATATGCAATTACTCAAATTCAACAATAATATTTGAGCAATTAGTTAATTTTTAAATCTCCATTTTGTTGAATTAAATGTCAAAAAGCGGATAATATCGTCCGTTTGTTGCGGCAATATTGACATTGTATTGCAGAAAAATGAATTTTGCACGGTTGCACTTGCATTTTTTGATTTTATGTATTATACTTTATACTGATTTAGTATCGCCTTAATTGTATAAGCAGTATTAAACAAATTAACCGAAAGGAGTTTGATGGAGGATGAGCCAAACAAGCCAACCGGAAACAGAGCTTGCGCGAAAACAAAAAACTCAGTCAACGGCACTCGTGCCGAAGTCTGAAAGCAATGTGCAAATTCAAAGTCAAATACCCAATAACGAACCGAACAGCACATTATATATATTAAAGCCTGTATCCGCGGCTAAATCAGACACACATCAAAAAAGACGGCAGCCGCCGCAGGGGCAGTCAAGACCCCGTACATATGACGACCCTACATCTTATTCGCTGTATGTGCCAAATCAAAATAACAGGCAAAATCAACAAAAACAACAAAATCAGCAGAACAGGCAGACACGGCCACGCTTAAATCAGGTTAATCCCCAAAACAAAAGACAGCCGACCGCGCTTACAACCGTTCAACCTGTGCGAAAACCCGTGCAGGCGAATAATACGGGCGTTAAAAATGCGGGAGACAAGATAAATAAAAAGGCTAATCCCGTAAAACGCGCGGCGAATAAATTCAAAAGAAGCGGACTCGGCACGATAGATTCTCATTTCAACGCGTATTTTATATACTATGAATGGAAAAGCTCCAAACAGAGAAGATACACGAAAAGCTATCTCAAAACGATAGCGAAACACCCCAGAGGCTGGACTAAACGCAAAGATAACAACGCAGTCTACGAATCGAATATTTATGACAGATATTTGGCGTTACTCACATTTATCGCGAAATTGTGGGGATTTATATGCGGTCTTTTCAATCCGGCTTATAAATTCTTTCAGTCAGTCGGTGAGTTTATCTCAACATCGGGAAAATCGTCGAAAGCGGCAAAGAATATAGGGATTGCGTCGGGGAAATCGCTTAACTTCCTCGCACCTGCCGCTGCGGTGGTTTTCACTGTGATGATTATGCTCAATATAGGCTCTTTTCAGCCGGAGCTTGAACTCACGGTAAACGGCAAAAATATGGGATTTGTCGATTCAAAATCGACGGCGGGGAAAGTTGTCTCGATTATTGAAAACAATGTTTCATCGGTTTTAAACGAGCCGTATGAATTTGACGTTGATTTGAGTTACAGGATAGTTCTGACAAAAGAACGCTCGTATGTTTCGGAAAACGAATTATATGACGTTATGTACAATTCACCGCAGGTTCAGGACGCTATAACAACGGCTTACGGATTATATATCGATGGCGAGCTTGTCGTAGCGGTTGAAAACGAAAGCGATATAAACGCCGTATTAAACGAAGTTCTCGAAGCGAATCTCGACGGTGAAAACGATGGGACGATAGAATTTGTAAACGATATACAGATAATAGAAAGTAAATACGCGAAGAAAAACGTTGTAACTCAGGTCGAGTTAAAGAGTATTATAAGCAATTCGGCTGACAGTACGGAAGCTGTAAATCAGGAAACCGACGGCGCGGAATCGGAAGTTTTGCATGAGATAACAGACTCTGCCATTCCTCTCTATAACGGCGCAGGTTTCAGCGCAGAGGAAACGACAAATACAGAATCCGAAGATATAGCGGCTATGGCGGCGGCTTCGTCGCTCGAACTCACTCCCGAAGCGATAAACGCGATACCGAGAGGATTCTCAGGTTATCTCGCGGATTCCGAAGAAATAAGTTTACAGGACGATATAATATCAAAACTGACAAAACCCGCGGGAAATATGGCGGCGGGCGCGATTCAGTTTAAAAAGACAAAAACCGAAACTTACAGCGTCGATGTACCGTTTGAGGTTGAATACAGAGATTCGGAGCAGTATTATGTCGGGACGCAGACAGTCAGAACCAACGGCAAAAACGGCGAAAATCTTGTAACCGCCGAAGTTACTTACATAGGCGATAACGAGGTTGAGAGGGAAATAAAATCAACCGAGGTTATAAGAGAACCCGTAACAAAGATTGTTGTAGTCGGAACAAAACCCAAACCGTTGGCAGGACCTACGGGAGGATTTATTCGACCTATCAAGGGCGGATATACCACATCGAGATTTTCCGGGGGACACAGGGGACTTGATTTGGTTGTACCGTCAGGTTCACCGATATACGCGTCCGACGGCGGAACGATAATATACGCGGGATATTCCGGTTCATACGGAAATCACGTAAAAATAAAACACAGCGATGGATTTGTAAGTTTATACGCTCATATGAGTTCAATAAGCGTATCATATGGGGAAAAAGTATTCCAAGGGCAGGAGATAGGAAAAGTAGGCTCAACGGGAAACAGTACGGGACCTCACCTGCATTTTGAAATCATGAAAAACGGCGTACTTGTGAACCCCGAATCGTATTTGAATTAAAATATAATAAAAGCCAAAAGGGATGGATTTATTCTGTCCCTTTTGATTTTGTCAAAGGTATGGGTGTTTTTTTTCATGCCGTTAAAAAAATTAAATTAAAATGAACCGTTTTAAATAATATGACTATTAATATATGTACGTATATACGGGATTTCAAGAAAGGAGGCTGCTTTGAGTAAGGTACACGTGATAGAAAATGAAAATAATCAGGTATTCCTGCCATTTTATACACTCTCAGAACTGGCAGATAAATACGGGGATTCGGTTTTCAGATTTTGCAAAAGCCTGACATATTCCAAAGAAGACGCCGAAGACTTGTTTCAGGAAACGTTTCTTAAAATTTTTGAGCAGCCGATTAAAATAAAAAATTCAGAAAATCCACGGAATTTTCTTTTTTCCGTTGCGTTGTATACATGGAAAAACTGGAAACGCAAATACGCCAGACACAAAAAACTTGCCCCGACAGAACCTTTCGATGAAAATATTTATAATATCGCAAGCGAAACAAATACGGAAGAAGATTTCGCGGCGAGCGAGGAAATTCGGATAGTGCGGAAATTGGTCGGAGAATTACCGGAAAAATTCAAAATTCCGGTTGCTTTGTATTATTCTGCCGAAATGGGTATTAAAGAAATAGCGGAAACTTTGCAAATTCCGGAGGGAACAGTAAAAACCAGATTATTTAAAGCAAGAAAAATTATTGAGAAAGGATTGATTGAACTTGAGTAACAAAGATAAAAAATATGATATAGACGATTTATTAAAACGGGCGTTGGGAACAGATGCCGCCGAGAAACCGGATTTGTCAGAGATGATACAAAAAACAGAAAAAGACAATTCATCCGAAACTTCGTGGGTTAATTCGACAATGATAAAACCGACTGCAAAAAAATCAGTATTTCCGGTATCAGACGGTCATTGAGTTCGATTGTCGCCGCCGCGACGGCGGTTATATTTATTGGTGCAGCTGTATTCGCGGCGTTTTATTTACGTTCGCTTACTCCGCCTGACACGGGAGATGAAACAATAGAAGTAATATATAACGATACATCGGAAAGTACATTTGAAAATCTCGAAAATTCCGAAAATGACGAGACCTTAAATGCAAGCACGGAATTTGAAGAAACATCAGATAATCTTGAAACGTCAAACGATTTTGAAACGACAGAAATAACAGAAACTGCGGAAAATGTTGAGACAGATAAAATCACGGAAATTATAACAGGTTCGCTTACCGAATCCGCGATTTATCCGACTGAATATAAATCGGAAAAACACACAGAAACAACAGAAAGGATAACTGAAGCAGAAACAGAATCGGAAATAATACCCACGACAGCGGTAAATACAACACATGAATATACAACGGAAGAATCCATAAGTGAATATACAACTGTACAAGATACAACAGAAATGAAAGAGACGACGGAATATGTTCGGGAAATCCAAACAGAAGCAATGCCGTCTGCGGACACTATTTTGGAGAAATTTTATTTCGCGCATTTTGATTTGGGTCACACAGACGGCGTAGTTACATCTATACAGGATGTTATTATGCGGTTTAAAGGAACAGTGGACGAAATTGATATTGATGTTGATGATTTTACCGATATTATATTAATAAAAGATGGAATTCCCGTTGATAACAAACTGACATACAGAATGATACATCATGGATATTGGCAGAACATGGATATAACTGATTTTTATTTCGGGTTTGAAAATGAAGTCCTTGAACCCGGTGTTTACAGCCTGACGGGAAAATACAAGGGCGAATACTTTGAGGTTTACAGAAAAACAATCGAAGTATATCCGATTGGCGATATTCCCGCGAATCCCGACAATCTTTGTGCTGTTGCATATGGCGGCGGAGAAGGTGAAGTGACATCGGTTATGTTTATTTTTCACGATAATCAGCAAAAATTCAATATATCTGATTTGACAAACCTTAAACTGACACGTGACGGGGAAGAAATAGAGTTTTCGTTTAAAGACGAAATAGCCAGATATTTTGATTATGATAATGTCGCTATAGAAGAGGGAACTTCGACTTTGGGCGTAAAATTGGAATATATGGGAGCAAGCACGACGTTCGGATTGGATTTCACAAAACCGCTCACAGTTCACGGCACATATGTTTTTACAGGTAATTACATGGGTAAAGAATTTATCTCAGCAGATATAATAGTACCTTTCTATTAAAGAAACAAAAAAAGCATGGGGACGGAAAAAATCCGTCCCTTTTTGCGTTGTAAACTATATAAATCACCGAAATTTTCGTTAAACTATAAACTTTTTGTAAAAATTATGTTTTTTTGTATAAAATCGCTTGCGTTTATGATATAATCATATGTTAGTAAAAAATAAAATATTGATTAATTTTTTTAGGAGGAAAACTATAGTATATGTCAAAAAAATATGTTTATTTATTCAGCGAAGGCAAAGGCTCTATGAAAGAACTCCTCGGCGGTAAAGGCGCAAACCTCGCCGAAATGACAATCCTCGGTATGCCTGTTCCCCAGGGTTTCACGGTTTCAACCGAAGCCTGCACACGTTACTATGACGACAACGAAACAATCGCTCCCGAAATAGAAGAACAGATTCACGAATATATCAAAGAAATGGAAAAAATCAACGCTAAAACTTTCGGCGATATAGACAATCCCCTCCTCGTTTCCGTAAGAAGCGGCGCGAGAGCTTCAATGCCCGGTATGATGGATACAATCCTCAACCTCGGCTTGAATGACGATGTCGTTGTAGGTCTCGCGAAACTCACAAACAACGAGAGATTCGCTTATGACTCTTACAGAAGATTTATCCAGATGTTCTCAGACGTCGTTATGGACGTTCCGAAACATTCTTTCGAGCATTTCATAGACGATATAAAAAAGAAAAAAGGCGTTAAATTCGACAGTGAACTCGACGCGGGCGATATGAAAGAACTTGTTAAAATCTTTAAAAATTATTTTAAAGAGAAAAAAGGCTTTGATTTCCCGACCGACCCGAAAGTTCAGCTTGATGGAATCGATAAAAGCGGTTTTCCGTTCATGGAATAATCCGAGAGCTATCGTTTACAGAAGAATGAACGATATTCCGGGTTCATGGGGAACAGCGGTAAACGTTCAGGCGATGGTATTCGGAAACATGGGCGAAACATCGGGAACCGGCGTTGCTTTCACAAGAAACCCCGCAACAGGCGAGAAAAAATTATACGGCGAATTCCTGATGAACGCACAGGGCGAAGACGTTGTCGCAGGTATCAGAACACCCCAGACAATAGACCAGCTCAAACAGGTTATGCCGGACGCGTATAATCAATTCGTTGAAATCGCGAATAATCTCGAAAAACATTACAGAGACATGCAGGATATGGAATTTACGATAGAAAATACGAAATTATACATGCTTCAAACAAGAAACGGTAAGAGAACAGCGGCAGCCGCTCTCAAAATCGCGGTTGATTTGGTTGAAGAAGGTATGCTCACGGAAAAAGAAGCTATATTGAAAGTAGAGCCGAAACAGCTCGACGCTCTTCTGCACCCGCAGTTTGAACCGGGCGCGTTAAAAGCGGCGAAAGTAGCAGGTAAAGGTCTCAACGCTTCACCTGGCGCGGCTTGCGGTAAAGTTTACTTTACGGCGGAAGACGCTTGCAAAGCTGTAAACGACAGAAAAGAAAAAGCCGTTCTCGTCCGTCTCGAAACCTCACCGGAAGACATCGAGGGAATGCACGCTTCCGAGGGTATCCTCACGGTTCGCGGCGGTAACACGAGCCATGCGGCAGTTGTCGCGAGAGGCATGGGAACATGCTGCGTATGCGGATGCGGAGATATTGAAATACACGACGCGGACAAATATTTTGTACTGCACGGCGAAAAAGTAAACGAGGGTGATTATATATCGCTTGACGGCTCAACGGGTAATGTTTATATAGGTAAAATCCCGACAATCGAAGCTGAAATCACAGGTAACTTCGAAACGTTCATGTCATGGGCTGACAAATACAGAACGCTTAAAATAAGAACAAACGCCGATACTCCGAAAGACGCGGCAAAAGCTGTCGAATTCGGCGCGGAAGGCATAGGTCTTACAAGAACGGAGCATATGTTCTTTGAACCGGACAGAATACCCGCTATAAGAGAAATGATAGTTTCAAAAACCGTTGAACAGAGAAAAGCCGCTCTTGAAAAATTACTCCCTATGCAGAGAGGCGACTTCGAAGGTATATTCAAGGCAATGGCAGGACGTCCCGTAACCATAAGATTCTTAGACCCGCCGCTCCATGAATTCCTCCCGACAAAAGAAGAAGATATAGCGGCTCTCTCAAAAGAAATGGGAATGACGTCGGACGAACTCAAAGCAATCGTTGAGTCATTGCACGAGATTAACCCGATGATGGGACACAGAGGCTGCCGTCTCGCGGTTTCTTATCCCGAAATAGCCGAAATGCAGACCAGAGCTGTTATAGAAGCGGCTATAAATGTAAACAAAGAAACAGGATTAAGCATAATACCCGAGATAATGATACCGTTAATATGCGACTTGACCGAATTAAAATTCGTCAAGAAAATAGTTGTTGAAACGGCTGACAAAATAATAAAAGAAGCGGGCGTAGCTCTTAAATATCAGGTGGGAACAATGATAGAGATACCCAGAGCGGCACTCCTCGCAGACGAAATCGCGACCGAAGCGGAATTCTTCTCATTCGGAACGAACGATTTAACACAGATGACATACGGATTAAGCCGCGACGACGCGGGCAAAATCCTCGACGATTATTTCAGCGCGAAAATATGGGAAGCAGACCCGACGGCAAAACTCGACCAGTCAGGCGTGGGCAAACTCATGACCATGGCGGTTGAACTGGGCAAAAAGACCCGCCCCGACATAAAACTCGGCATATGCGGAGAACACGGCGGCGACCCGTCATCAATAGAATTCTGCCACAACGCGGGCTTGGCGTATGTTTCATGCTCACCGTTCAGAGTACCGATAGCAAGACTTGCGGCGGCTCAGGCGGCTATAAGCTCGGTTAAAGCAGGCGAATAATTTGTACTTTTTTAAAAGAGAACGCGGAAAATTTTCGCGTTCTCTTGGTTTTTACGCGAGGGGACGAGGGAACGAACGGGGGAGTCGCTTTTTTGCGGAAAAAAGCTCTGCAAAAAACGTAATAACACTTTGCTCTGCGTTTGGTTCTCTGATTATATTAAAACAGAGAGGGTTATTTTATGCGTTACGGCAACTGTGTATCATACAAAAACGCGGGACATATAAAAATCCTGAAAAACGCAGGATTTGACTATATCGAAACAGGTCTCGCGGCGTTGTATACGGCGGAAAAACAGGAAATAAAAGAGTTTATAGGCGCGCTTCGTGAAAATAATATAAAATGCGAAGCTGTAAATGTCTTGTTTCCCGGAGGAATCACGCTGACGGGCGAAAATGCTGAATTCGGGAAAGTTAAGGATTACGTTGACGCGGTTTTTGAAAAGACAAAAGAAATAGGATTTGAAACTGTGGTTTTCGGGAGCGGCGGAGCGAGAAAATGCCCCGACGGTTTCCCGAAAGAAAAAGCGACGGAGCAAATTATTGAAATTATACAAAATTATCTTGCGCCCGCCGCCGAAAAATATAATTTTACGCTTGCAATAGAGGAGCTGAATAATTCGGAGACGAATATATTAAATAAAATTTCAGAGGTGGAATATATAATTTCAAAAGTGAATCACCCGAAAATAAAACTTCTTGCGGATTTGTATCATATGGGACTTGAAAACGACGATATAAACGGTTTAACAGAAGATATAACCGCCCATTGCCATATCGCAAACCCGTTTAATAAAAGATATTATCCCCAGAAATCAGACAGCGATAAGGCGATAAATTTGTATAAAGATTTTTTTAACAGATTAAAACAGATAAACTACAACAAAAAAATNTCGATAGAAGGCGGTCTCGGCGGACTTGAATCACCCGAAATAAAAGATATACCCGATTGGGTGGACGAAAACGACAGGATATTTTACATAGAATCAAAAAAATCACTCGAATTTATGCGTGGGTTAAACTAAAATAAAATAAAAATAACGCGGGACACGACAATAAAACGTGTCCCGCGTCAAATATTTCGGGATAATATATCGTTTTTTTGTTAGAAACGCCGTATTTTCAAAAAAATCGAAAAAAACACTTGACAAAAAGAATGATTTTTGGTAACATATATATAGTTAGTTTGCCCTAACCTCAAAGGGTGAAAAACCACGATTTACAGGAGAGTGATATTTATGCCGTTGACAATGGCGAAAGCGGGAGAACAGAATTTTATAAAAAAAGTCGGTGGAAAAACCGAAACAAAACAACATCTCGAAACTCTCGGATTTATACCGGGAGCATATGTCACGGTTATAACACAAATTAACGGAAACGTAATCGTTAATATAAAAGAATCAAGGGTGGCGATAAGCCGTGAAATGGCGAGTAAAATAATAGTTTGATATACAAAAACAAAAAATAAAAAAATCATTAGAGGAGAAAATCAAATGCAAACGTTAAAAACCGCGAAATGCGGAGATACCGTACACGTTGTTAAAGTCAGCGGAAGCGGCGCGCTTAAACGGCGTATAATGGACATGGGTATCACAAAAGGAGCGGAAATATACATACGCAAAGTCGCGCCTCTGGGTGACCCGATAGAAATAACCGTGAGAGGTTACGAGCTTTCACTCAGAAAAGCCGATGCAGAAATGGTCGAAGTGGAATAAAGACCCATATTGTAAAACCGCAGAGAAATCTGTTTTCTCTGCATTTTTTGAACACTTGGGGTTAGCCAAAACTAACCCGCGAAAATGTATTTAGGAGGGAAATAAAATGCCAATCAAAATAGCTCTTGCCGGAAATCCCAACAGCGGCAAGACGACACTTTTCAACGCCCTGACAGGGTCAAACCAGTTTGTAGGAAACTGGCCCGGCGTTACCGTTGAAAAAAAAGAAGGAAAACTTAAAGGTAATAAAGATGTTTCTATAATAGACTTGCCGGGGATTTACTCGCTTTCGCCGTATTCACTGGAAGAAGTCGTTTCGAGAAATTATCTCGTTGACGAACGCCCCGACGCTATTTTAAACATAGTTGACGGAACAAATCTTGAACGCAACCTGTTTCTCACAACACAGCTTACGGAAATGGGAATCCCCGTTGTAGTTGCGATAAACATGATGGACGTCGTAATTAAAACAGGGGATAAAATTAACACGGCAAACCTCGCGAAAGCTCTGGGATGCAGGGTTGTTGAAATTTCCGCGCTCAAAGGAACGGGAGTAAACGCCGCCGCCGAAGCCGCAATATCTGCCGCAAGCGGGACAAAGACTATCCCGCAGCACGGCTTTTCGGGCAGCGTTGAACATACTATCGCCCATATCGAAGAAGCTGTTTTGCACGGTTTACCCGAAGAACAACAGAGATGGTACGCGATAAAACTGTTTGAGAGAGACGAAAAAATCATCGAGAAAATCAAACTTGAAAAATCAAAACTCGACCATATCGAAGCCGATATAAAAGCGTGTGAAACAGAACTCGACGAGGACAGCGAAAGTATAATAACGACCGAAAGATATACATATATCGATTCGATAATAAAAGACTGCTGTAAGGTGAAAAATAAAGGCAAGCTGAGTACATCGGATAAAATAGATAAAATCGTGACAAACCGCTGGCTCGCTTTGCCCATTTTCGCGGCTGTTATGTTTATTGTTTATTATATATCGGTTACAACGGTGGGCACGATAGCGACAGACTGGGCAAACGACGGAGTGTTCGGCGACGGCTGGCATCTGTTCGGCAT
>JGI994J12354_10004148_pt1 | contig 13167 bp, 13 predicted proteins | sample IntmicLarv3ML3BL_FD_12354 | JGI IMG/M metagenome (IMG submission 12354)
CCCAGGTAACGGCGGTTATTTATTTTGGAAGTCTTGTATTTAGGCTGAAGGGGCTCGGGTTCAACCGGCTTGTTTTTTTCCAAATAGGTTTGAATCCTCGGAATCACGTTTTCGTTCCATATAATCTGCCCGCTCTCGGTGGTATCGCATAAAAAAGCGCCGCTATCTTTGAGGTAGTAAAGATAGGAGCGGGAAATGTCCAATTCCTCTGCTATTTTTGTTGCCGATACCTTTGCCATCATCAGGCCTCCTCATATGCAACATAAATGATCGTTCCATTGGACAGTATAACACGATTTTGCGAATGACTCAAGGGAATTCGACAAATTATTCCCTATTTTTAAGCAAAAAAAGGATGCTAGTATTCATTGATGGAAAATACAATCCATCAATGCTTAGCATCCGATTTCAAAAAACTGTTGTCCTCGCCGACGAAGCGAGATTAATCTATTTCAGCGCAATGAGAAGTGTTTTCATCAGAGCAAGCGCTTTTTCATCAGCCGCCTTCATTTCGTCGATGAACTCGCCGATTTCCTGTCGATTTTCAATTTGCTTCAATGCTTCCTGTTGCTTTGGGCCGCGTTCGTATCCGCCCAGGATATCGTATATCTTCGTATGGATAATGGTGGCGATAATACCGAATTGCTCTGCAATAGCGCTGTACAGTTGCTGGCTCGGGTCTTCCGCCGCGCAGTTTTTGAAGAACAGATGCGCATTTTTTCGTCCGTCAATCAAGCAGTCCGTCGCGTCGCCCTGGCACATAATCGCAAGGGATTGATCCCAATCCGGCATTACTTTAAAAGCATCCTCATCGGCATTCAGCAGCGCATTTTTCCATGCATCATACGCAGCGATGCCTTTTTGGTACTTGCCTTCCTGCCGTCCTTCAAGGGCGGCAATCGCGTTTTCCACAATTTGCTTCGTGCAAAAGCGCGGGGCATGGAGGCTCCCAAGGGACATCACAGCCCAAAAATCCCCTTCGTCCCACCATTTATCGGTTGCAAAATAGCCTTCGTCATCGCCCCATTGAAACAGGCTCCATCCAAGCAGCGTTTCCCCACCGTCGCGGTAACCGGCAATAATGCCTGCTTCGGGCGGACCGATCGGGCCCAGCGAAATAACCGGATTGCCCATATCAATTTGTTCCTTGATGAATGTCTTGAAATCCTCTCTTGTGCCCGTCCCGGGATTGATGCCAACCTCCGCCCGCCAGAGGATATTGAAGGCTCTGCCAAGCGCTGTGATGCCGTTGCGAAACGGCGTTTCAGGCTTATCATACGCAAGCATGATGTCTACATTGCCGCCGTTCCACTCAGTTGTGTCCCACACGAGACGAAACGCCGCGCCACTGGCGACAATCGCATAGGTATAGTCCAGCGTATCGCCCAAATAGTCCGATACCGCCTTCAAGCACACCGGAAACGGTGTGATACCGCCGAACGCGCCATAGTAGACTTTCGGTACGCCTTGCAGAATTTTTTCGTTGCCCATTTCGGGGTTCTCCTTCGTATGCTTCATATTAAGATGATACAAGGTGTCGCGCTTTTGCGGCAGGTAATCAGGCTTCATCAAACTTTACAGCCGAATGGGTATCGGCGGATTGAAGTGCCAACAGCGCGGCTTTTGTAGCATATAGTGAGGCCTCCGGCGTGAGCCGCGGATGGGAGCGCCCTTTTGTAAATCGCACAAAATCCTCAAAGCCATTCATAGGCTGCTCGGGCTGCAATGTAACAATTCCGCGATGGTTCAAGCAGGTCGCCGTCCGTCCGATAATCTCAACGATGCCTTTCGTTCCCACAACCCTTACCCGATCGTCTCCATGTGTGTCGGCGGCTTCAGGGCGGTAAAAATCGCATGTCATCGTCGCCAGGCAGTGGTTCGACATCGTGAACTGTGCCGCGGCAATGGCTTCCAATTCGCCATGGCCGCTATTCTCCCATGATGAGTGGTTGGCATACACGCTCTGAAAGCGCTCCCCGCTCAGCCATGCGATCCAGTCAATGGCGTGAATGCCTACCCATGGCAGCGTTCCCCCATAGGTCAGGCGGTTTCTGTAAAACGATGGCCGACAACCCAGCTTGTAGGATTTTTGCGCCTGAAGCATCCGTACAGTTCCGATTTCTCCGCTGCGAACCGCTTCATGGGCAGCACGAAACACGGGATCATACCGATAGGTGAGCATCGCGGTGATTTGAGCATCGGAGGCACGCACGGCTGCTTCCAGCAGCAGGTAATCCCGCCACGTGGTGGCCAGCGGCTTTTCACAATACACATGAATGCTCCGCTGAAGCGCATACAAAGATACCTCGGCGTTAAGGTAAAACGGAGGGCAGACCACCGCTACATCCGGTTTTACGGCATTGAGCATCACATCATACGCGTCATATACGGTGCAAAAAAGGCCGATGGCGCGCAGCTCCTGCGCGAGTGGCGCAATATCCTCTTCCGCGCTGCCCGGCGCGATACCCGCGATTTCATACGCTTCAGGATGCTTCACCGCAGCTTCCAAAACAGGGTCATAATGCCCCTCACAGCCGATAATGCAAATCTTTATCATACAAACGACCTCCTACAACGGCTTGCGGTCAATGAGCAATGTACAAATCAGGCAAATCGAAGCGCTATACGAACTTTCACGCATAAATTGTAATTCATTTAAGCATGAAAGTAAAGCGGCGTTAAGTGTCAGGGGTGGTACCATCTCATACATCCCGGCAATCAGTCATCTGCAAAAAAATCTTTGCCCCAAACATACTCTTCATTATACTTTTCGGCAATCAACACACACAATTTTCCAAGATATTGCAGATACATCTGATATATGACTTCCGGCGAAGGATGGATATGAACAGCATCGTCCTCCTTGCCCATACTCTCTTCAAATAAGCGAATGTCCTGCAACAGCACGTCGCGGATGGGGAGAAGCTCTACATAGCGCTTCTCTGCATGTTCACTAATAAATTCTTCAGGACTAATCATCATACAATCATCTCCTTTTTATAAAAACGTACAAGAATTTATATGGATTTGACGCGGGGCTGCCGATTATGCTTTATCGACGATATTCAAATAAAGTTTATTTAAGGACTCCCAGCTTGCTTTATGATCTTGCGGCAACGCGTCAATCTCAAGCTTTAGCTGCGATAATGTTTCATCAATGTATCTATTCAACGCATCGCCCCGCTTACCTTCTCCCATTTCCGGCGTGGTCACCTTTTGTTCGAGTAGGCCATCAATAACCGGACGCATATCAGGTGGAAGCGCAGCATCCGCAAGATCAGAAAACAACATGGGAGGCGGGCAGGCTTTCTCAAGTATCCATTTACATGCCAGAAGGGGACGAACAACATAAAAATACTTTTTTAGTTTGACCATGTCACCCTTTAGGTATTCCCGATAATTGCCGATGGCTGTACTGTAATAGTGATATAGTCCTGCTTTGGCGAAAAAAATTTGCTGATTTCTTTTTGAATCATCGCCCATTCATCAGTTGTTTTGTAGATAATGGGCGAATTGCTCCATTCAAAAAGAGTAGGATTTGAGCTATGCAAGAGCTTCAAGGCTTTTTGTATATCCCATCCGTTAACATCCAGCACCTCATCTAACCGCCATTCAATAACATCGCGAGTTTTCTCTGGTTTCAGATAAAATTTCTTTTCACGAACATAGATAAATCTCACATCGTAATCGCGATCCGGAGATGCAAAGCCCCAAGCCCGGCTTCCGGATTCGACTGCGTGCAAAATACGGATATGCCGTGCAGCTTCGATCTCGCTTAACATACCCTTTTAACTTGGTTCAAAAAGCACCATCCTTTTTCACATAATCATTCATCAAGGGATGGTGCGCCTCCTCACCGGAGAATGGAATTATTTCACTAGGAAGGACATTAAGTTGAAGGCGCTCATGACAGGGAGCATGATGACCGATACCGTTGCCATCATCTTAATCATAATGTCCTGATTCGGACCTACAACATCTTTATATCCATCGCCTACGGTATCGCCGATCACGCTGGCATTGTGCATTTCATCGTATTGCTCTTCACCAAATTCCGCAATGAGCTCTGCCTTCATGCTTTTGATGTATTTTTTAGCGTTATCCCAAGCACCGCCGCTGTTCGCGGTCGAGGTTGCCATGGTAACGCTGTCTAAAATCGTTCCAAGCAAAAAGCCACCGACAAATAAGGGACCAAAGACCAACCCGCCTACGATCGGAGAAAGTAACGATACCAAAACCGGAAGTCTCATTTCCGAAATAGCGCTTTTTGTGCAGATGTCGATGCAGGCCTTGTAATCGGGTTTGGCCTTTTTGGTCATTATATCCGGGTTTTCTTTGATTTGCCTGCGAACCTCATCAACCATCTGTGCTGCATTGTTGCAAACCGCATTGAGCATATTTCCCGATAACCAGTGCATCACGCCCACACCGATGAAAGCGCCGCCTAATGCAAGATAATTGATGATATTCAATTCTCCGCCGGAGTTGCCGCCGTTGGCAAAGGACATCATCATGGCCAAAGCAGCCAATACGCCGGAGCCGATGGCAAAGCCCTTGCCGATTGCTGCCGTGGTATTGCCCTGCGAATCGAGGCTGTCCGTAATATTGCGAACCTCTTCATCCAGGTGTGTCATTTCCGCAATGCCACCGGCATTGTCGGAGATCGGGCCATAGGTATCTACTGTTACGGTCGCAACAACAAACGAAAGCATACCAACTGCCGCCATGGCAGAACCGTAGATGCCGGAAAAGAAGCTTGCACAGATGATCGCCCCGCCCATGGTGATGCAAGCAGGGAGGCAGCTCCGCCAGCCTGAACTGGTTCCGCCTACGATAACAAGCGCAGGGCCTTCTTTCGCCAGATGTGCTATTTTTTGCGTTTCCTTATACTTTTCACTTGTATACCTTTCGGCGATCATCCCAAGGAGAATACCGGCGGCGATGCCCATGAGGGCACTAAGCCAGGGAGATATCCATCCGAACCTGAAACCAATGCCACTCAAGTTTTGATTATTGAAAAAGAAATAGCTCAGCACAAGGGTGCTGACCGCGATGATTGCCGCAGAGCTCCAAAGAGAGATATTCAGCTCGCGGGACAATTTTTTGCTTGGCTTTCTGAGCAAAACATATAGAATTCCAATGACACAGGCAATCAGGCCGATGCCCATGAAAGCAAGAGGATACTCCATCATACGGCTGACAATCTCGCGGCTTACAGGCTCATCCGTGTTCAGTGCAGCCGTATAAATAGCAGTCGGAAGTACCGCCGAAGCTACGACGGCGCCGATGGTGCTTTCCAACAAGTCCGAACCATTGCCATTCACATCGCCAACATTATCGCCAACACAGTCCGCAATAACAGCGGGGTTGCGTGGATCATCTTCAGGCAATCCAAGCTCGGTTTTTCCAACAAGATCCGCGCCCATATCCGCACCCTTTGTGTAGATGCCGCCGCCCAGACGGTTAAAGACCGCCACAGCCGAGCATCCCAAGGAGTAACAAGCCAGTACCTGCGGGAAGAGAATAAACTCCAAGCCAACGATGCTGGTCATGGTGTTGAGGTTTTCCGGGTTTGCAAACTGTAAGGCCATGCCTACAACGATGTAGACAATGAGGAGCCCCAGCATAGCAAAACCGCCAACAGACAGGCCCATAACCGACCCGCCGCGAAACGCTACATTCAGAGCCTTTCCGATGGCGTTAGGGTCTTTTCTTTCCACCCCAAGGCGCGCCTCGTTTGTAACGCGCTCGTTATAGATAACCGCAGCCTTCATGCCGACCAGGCCGGCAAAGGAGCTCATCAGCATGCCCATGGCAAAAGCCAGCCCTGCCCATGGCGTGAAGATAATCGCGAACAGCACCGCGACCGCCAGAAGAATCGGAACATATGTCATATACTCTCTTTTCAGGAAAGCATTTGCGCCTTCACGGATCGCGTCCGCAATGTCCTTCATTTCCGGTGTGCCATGCGCCATTTTACTGCCTTTTGTAAAATTGTAGTACGCAAAGATGAGGGATAAGATTACGCCAAGCCCCACGAGGTAAACCATTGTCCATGTCATTTTGTCGTTCCTTCTTTCCTTTGTAAATTTATTAAGGCTGTTTATTTTACTTAAACAGCGACAATAGAATACCCGCCGCAACTGCTGAACCAATCACGCCTGCAACATTAGGCCCCATCGCGTGCATCAGCAACCAGTTCCTCGGATTTGCCTTTTGTCCTTCAATGTGTGAAACGCGTGCAGCCATTGGCACGGCGGATACGCCCGCAGAGCCAATGAGCGGGTTGATTTTGCCACCTGACAGGCGGTACATTAATTTGCCAATCAGCAAGCCGCCGATTGTGCTAAAGATAAAGGCCATAAGGCCTAGCGCGATAATTTTAAGGGTTTCCGGGCTCAAAAACCGCTCGGCTGCCGCTGTCGCGCCGACGGTAACGCCAAGAAAGATGGTAACAATATTGATCAAGGCATTTTGTGCCGTATCCGACAAGCGTTCTACAACGCCGGATTCCTTGAACAGATTTCCCAGCATCAGCATGCCAATCAAAGGTGCAACTGAAGGTAAAAGAAGGATGCAGAGAATGGATACAATAATGGGAAAGCATATTTTTTCCAACTTTGATACTTCACGAAGCTGTGTCATCACAATTTCACGCTCCTGTTTTGTCGTCAACGCTTTCATGATGGGGGGCTGAATCAATGGAATTAACGCCATATAGGAGTATGCGGCGATAGCAATTGCCGGCAATAAATGCGGGGCAAGCTTAGATGCCAGGTATATCGCTGTTGGGCCATCGGCACCGCCGATAATGCCAATGGAGGATGCTTCTTGCGGCGTAAATCCAAGCAAATAGGAAATCACAAAGGCAATGATGATGCCGAATTGCGCCCCGGCACCCATAAACAAGCTGGAAGGCCTTGCAATCAGTGGGCCAAAGTCGGTCATCGCGCCGATTCCTAAAAAGATGAGGGACGGGTAAATGCCCAGCTTGACGCCCTGATACAAATAATACAATAATCCGCCGGCTTCATCACCCTTCGGGGCATCCATCAGCCCTGTCAGTGGAAGATTCGCAAGCAGCACCCCAAAGGCGATGGGAAGCAGCAACAGCGGCTCAAACTTTCTGGCAATAGCCAGATAGATGAGCACACAGGCTACAACAATCATCGCAAAATGCTGCCATGTCAAAGCTGCGAAACCTGATTCCGCCCAAATGTTTTCTAACGTTTGAATAAACATAACCTGTATCCTCCCATTATTTCTTTGCTTTGCTTTCAATGCATCTGATTGCATTTGTAGATAGCTTTACTAAAAGATATAAGCAACCCAGCAAAGCAAAGACCATTGCAAAGCAAAAAAGCGCAGAGTATAGGATTTTTTCGATTCCCATGGCATCCCCTCCTTTCATAAAAATTTATGTGTAAAAGCGATGGCGTTTACAGCAATGAAATAATTCGCAAAATACTCTATTATACATCATACTGCCAGACCATCAGAAAAACAAGTGATTTGATTGGCGGGTGCTGTTCTTTTTCGGTTTCTTTTTGTCTCATGATACATAACACTCGCTTTTCGCAGATGGCGTACAGGATTGCAGATTGTGCGGCTTTTTCGTCAGCAAATTATTGTCGCTATTATCAACAATGGATGCTTGTTTTTCGTGCTGTGTGCATGCTATTCACGATTCCTATACTGTTACAAGGCTCACCACTTTCAGCAACTGCCAGTGCTTAAGTTTTTATTTGACCAGGCTCAATTGTTTGTGCTGCTGTTTTCTGTATAAAACCCATTCTCACTTGCGGTCATGATGACCGCTGAACCGCGTCCTTGCGGTGATGAATTGTTTTCAGCCATAATACCATTCTCCGATTGGTCGTGTTGTGAACTCAAAGCAGGGACTATTCTTGTTAGCTCATCCCGGTCGCTTTATTATGTCAACTAAATAAATCGGTGTCTAGTATTAAGGATTTCTGTTCGCTTTGACATTTGTCTCTGTGTCCATTTTTATGGGTGCATTTCAATCGAAATAAATGACAAATCCGAACCCGCTACCGATTGGTGCAGGGTTCGGATTATCGGGGTTTGGTGCGAATAGGCATGAGGGGCATGAAAAAATCCTTATAAATCAACGGGTTGCAGCCAGTAAGCAATGTTACAATCTCGATAAATCTGTGTTTTGATGTTTGCCATAAATCATGAATGCCATTTCCTATAAGGTCAACTGCTTTTGCCGTCGGAAAGACCGCATTGAGTCTTTCAGCTTCATTTTCATCAAAAGCCGAGCGCGTCTTAGTGATTTACGAGTGCGAGAGCATGTAACACAGATGCGTTTTCGCACGTTTCCTAATTTGAATCTTCTGTGTATGAGGCATCTATACAAGTTATAGATGCCTCATACATTTAGTAACGACGCGATAAAGCGGGAACAGGAAGCAACGATTATCGGAACAGCGGCGACCTCACACGTTACTCATCATCCTCTTTTGGTTCGATGAAGTAATCAATTTCGCGGATTACATCCCCACTTGGTAGCATCTTACGGCGTTCTAAACGTTCTTGCGCCTCTTCATAAATGGCGCTTACCTTTTGTGCAAATTCGCTTTTAGGCGGTAGTTGCGTCCAATACTCGGCAACAGCAATTCCTTCTTTATCAAGCTCCATTAGCTCTATCTGGTCACGGCTTGCTTCTGTGCATAGGATTATCCCGATTGGAGGATTTTCGCCCTCCTGCCGCTCGTAACGATTGAGCCATTTCAAGTAGAATTGCATTTGCCCCATATATGACGGTTTAAACTTGCCTAATTTCAATTCAATCGCAACAAGGCGCTTAAGTATGCGGTGGTAAAAGAGAAGGTCGAGTGCAAAATCCTCGCCATCCATTGTCATTCGTTTTTGACGGTCAGCAAATGTAAAGCCGTGACCAAACTCTAAGATAAAGGCTTCGAGGTCTGCCAATATTGCTTTTTCCAAGTCAGCTTCAAGATAGTTGTCTTTCAATCCAAACATATCTAGCAGATAGGGGTCTTTGAAAATATTAAAAGGAACGTTGGAAGCTTCTGATAATTGGGCGTTGGCAATCTCTCGCCGTTCAAATGCTTTGCGAGAAATCTGCTTGCGGAGGTCACGAATCCCCAAACAACGTGTGGCAGCGTCCTGCGCATAAAACATAAACGCTTCGTCAGACTTTATCGGCAACAACGCAATAAAATGCGACCAACTTAATTGCTGCGCCAGTGGAACAACGCTTTGAACATCGGGGAAGCGAGCTGCAAGTTTAATCATTCGTGTGACATTTGAATATTCAAAACTGCTTCCGTATTTCTTTTGCAATTCTTGTGACAGTGTCACAAGAATTTGCTTGCCATACTTGGCGCGCTCGCCGCCAAGCAAAATAGTGCCAATATGTCTTCCGACTTCCCAAAACATCAAAACACTTTCTTGATTAACCTGAGCTTGGGCGCGGTGTTTTCGATTTTCAATAATTGATGAAACGCGTTCAAACAATGCAATCTCATCAATTTGTTTTTCACCTTGTACAAGGAGTTTTTGTTTTTTCTTATCCATTCTGTCGCTCCTAATCATTTTTACATGGGAATGAGCCAACTCACTTCTGTGGTATTACCTTGTAAATGAACATCGTAGTCTTATTTATTATGCAACGGGATGGCAAACAAAGCAATATAAATATTTTCGATTAGTTTGCTCACTCCGAAAAGCAGCCCTTGATAATACAAACCCAATTTTAAGGAGGTAATCACAATGAAGAAACCACAAACACCTATCCAGATCATCACCGATGCCAGCAGAGTAGCTGACACGTTTCTCCCGACAAATTTGTTATAGAGGTAAGCAATGAAAATGAAAAACGTAAAACTAACCAGCTACGAGGAACTGTTTTCCACCGAGGATTTGCGGCAGGATGCTGAACGGGAAAAAATACAAAGGATTCCGCTTGCGGAGCTTCAACCCTTCAAAAATCACCCATTCAAAGTGAAGGATGATGAATCTATGATGCAGACGGTGGAGAGCGTGAAACAGTATGGCGTGTTGGTTCCGGCGATTGCAAGGCCGAGAGAGGGCGGCGGGTATGAATTGGTATCAGGCCACCGCAGGCACCGTGCCAGCGAGCTTGCGGGGTTTATGGAAATGCCAGTCATTGTGCGGAATTTGAATGATGATGAATCGACTATCGTGATGGTGGATTCCAATCTTCAGCGGGAAACGCTATTGCCGAGTGAACGGGCTTTTGCTTATAAGATGAAGCTGGATGCTATGCGACATCAGGGGATGCGCGTTGATGTAACTTCGTCCCAACTTGGGACGAAGTTACAAAGGGCAGATGAAACCATTGCAGATCAAGCAGGAACGAGTAGAAACCAAGTACAACGCTTCATCCGCCTAACCGCTCTAATACCTGCATTGCTCGATATGGTTGATGAAAAGAAAATCGCCATCAATCCCGCTGTCGAAATCTCTTTCCTAAAGCCGGAGGAACAAATCCAGCTATTAGAAACCATCGAAAGTGAGCAGGCAACGCCCTCCCTCTCTCAAGCCCAGCGGCTTAAACGCTTCAGCCAAGAGGGGAGCTTGTCAGCGGATGTGATGCGGGCCATCATGTCCGAAGAAAAGAAGCCGGAGCAAAACCGTTTGACACTCGGCACAGATAAACTGCAGCACTTTTTCCCGAAAACCTACACGCCCAAGCAGATGGAGGACACTATCTTGAAACTGCTGGAGCAATGGCACAAAAAGCGGCAGCAGCAAGCTGAGCGGTAAAATGATGAAACCATAATACTGTCTATATAGCATTTCATACATAACTGAAAACAATGTCTAAATCAGTTTTCATCAGTTATAACTGATGAAACTATCGTTTCAACAATTTCCATCAGATGCAGACAGAAAAAACAAAGAAAAGAGGAAACCATCATGTCGGTTTTTCGTATTGAAAAAACAAAGGATTATACGGTTATGGCAAATCACCATCTCAAAAATCGGAATCTGTCGCTTAAAGCAAAGGGCCTGCTCACGCTGATGCTGTCCTTGCCGGAGGAATGGGATTACAGCCTCGGTGGGCTGTCGCACATCAGCAAGGAGGGCGTTGATGCCATCCGCGAGGGAGTGCGTGAGCTGGAGGCGGAATGCTACATCATCCGCAAGCGCACCCGCAACAGCAACGGGCAGCTTGGTGGGGCGGAGTATATCATCTATGAACAGCCACTATCGAAAAACCCCACACAGGCCGAAAATTTGCCGCCGTCACCCTCGCAGGAACCTGCATTGGCAACGCCTGTGTTGGAAAATCCAACGCAGGGGGATGCTACATTGGAAAATCAAATACAATTAAAAACTAACGTATTAACCCCGTATCCAGAAAATAAAAAACAATCAAATATCCATCCATCCTATCCGGCGCAGATGGACGCGGATAAATGCAGATGGGCAATTCGCCAGCAGATAGAGTACCACGCCTTAACGCCGGAGATTGGCAAGCCTGATGCGCTGCTGGACGAAATTGTGGAACTGATGCTGGAGGTGCAATGTGCCACAGCGCCCACCATGCAAATTGCAGGGTGCGACTATTCAACGGAGTTTGTGAAGGAGCGCTTCGCGTCGATGAACGCTCAACACATCGATTATGTGCGCGGCAGCTTGAAAAACAACACCACGAAGGTGCGCAACATCAAAAAATATCTGTTGGCAGCATTGTTCAACGCCCCGACGACTATGGATCACCATACGCTGTCGGAGGTGAATCACTATTTCGTTGGCGGTGTGCCGAGGCAATAGAGTTTTGAAAAAAATGAGGAGGTTAGGTTATGCCGATTGTCAATTTGAAAAAATACTATTATCCGTTAGTCAAAGAAAACACGTTCATCGAAGTTTCGGACGAAGTGGCGGAGGGGCTTCTGGAATTGCATCGATACGAGGATCGGGTCAAGCACAAGCGATACTATTACAACGCTTACTACACCTTGGATGCGAAGGACGGCATCGAAAATTGTGCCTTGGATTGGAACCAACCATCACCTGAGGATGTGATGCTCGAAAAAGAGGAGGAAGAATACCATGCGCTTATGCTAAAGAGGATGCAGGATTCATTCGCGGTGCTCACGCCGACACAGGCAAAACGAATGCGGGCCCGTTACTTTGACAAACGAAAACTCAACGATATTGCAGCCGATGACGGTGTGCATAAAGCTTGCGTCCACGAATCGCTGAAAGATGGTTTGGAAAAATTGAAAAAGCATTTCGATAAAAATGAGTGGACATTGAGGGCGCAGTAAGAAGTGGAAAGCGATTTTATTTGTCGTAGCCAGTTGACTGTTGCTATCACATATGATATCATGATAATGAAAGGAATGAAAATTTAATGCAAATAATCCTTAAGAAGCAGCCACAAAAATATTTGGCCTCGGTGGATGTGCCTACGCGAAATAAACTATACAAGGCTCTCGAACAAGTGTCGCAGTTGGAAGGGGATATCAAGCGCTTAAAGGGGTACGATAACCTCTATCGGTATAAAATCGCCCACTACCGCATCCTTTTCTCTATCGATGCGGAAGGAAATATCATCATCGTTTCAACCATCAATACCCGAACGAACATAAAGTATTAAGGAGTGAGCAATATGAATGAAGAAATGAAAAAGAAGCTGGCCGCTATCGAAACAGTTGAGCCGGATGGCGAAGATATGCGCATAATTGCCGAGGCAGAGGCTATAAATGATGATTCTGCAATGTCGCTGGAGGCGTTTCAAGAATCCTTGGAAGGGTTTGGTGGTAAAATACTCCTGCGCGTTCCTAAGAGCCTCCATAAACGTCTTGCGACGGAGGCCCGGATGGAAGGTGTAAGCCTAAATCAATATGCGCTATACAAATTAAGCAGGTAACACGTTCCTAAGTCCCCTCCCTACAGTTTATAGTTGTGGTGAGGGGATGCTTTTATCTACAAGGGAAATCGTAGCAGAGAACGAAAGCTCTGTGAGATGAAAAGTAAATTCATATTATCAAAAGGGGCAGACAAACAAGTCTGTCCTTTTTCAATTCAGGAGGGCCTTTATGCCGCTTATCAATTTGAGGAAATACTATTACGGGTTGTACAAGGAAGATACGTTCATCGAGGTTACGGATGAGGTGGCCAATGAATTAGTGGAATTGCGCA
>JGI994J12354_10004150_pt1 | contig 13166 bp, 11 predicted proteins | sample IntmicLarv3ML3BL_FD_12354 | JGI IMG/M metagenome (IMG submission 12354)
GAAAACGAGCCGATGCGGCAAAAACGTTGGGGCAGGCCGTGACCGATACTATGGAGAGTCTTAGTATGGAAGGTGGTCGCTTTGCCGTTAACCTGAATACCACCCAACCGGGTCTGCATGGGCTGGAACAGGTTGAATTTATGGTGGCCGGATATGCCGGTTCGCCGCTTCGTCCGTTAGCAAAGGTGGCCTCCGGTGGCGAACTGGCCCGCATTGCCCTTGCCATATCGGTGATCACATCAACCGCAACAGAAACGCCGACTCTGATTTTTGATGAAGTGGACAGTGGCATTGGCGGGGGAGTTGCTGAAGTTGTCGGACGTCTTTTGAGAAAGCTTGGACATGGACATCAGGTACTTTGTGTTACTCATCTTCCGCAGGTGGCTAGTCAGGCTGCTACGCATTTCAGAGTCAGTAAAATGACATCAGAAAAAGCGGCACATCCGGTTTCCCGCATCGAAAAACTCGATGACAAAGAGCGAGTTGAGGAGATTGCTCGGATGTTGGGTGGTATTGAAATCACAGCAACAACACGCAAACATGCCCGCGAAATGCTATCAGAATGACAGGTTTTGCATAAGGGCGGTATTTTTCATTTCCCTGAAAAAACAGCTTGAAAAGTGGTGGGGTATCCCCAACTGACAGGGATTGTTTACGTTTTGATCTGGAGGAAATCGTGCAGGACGACAAAAAAGAGAGTGCCTCATCTGAAAATCAGAAGGAGGTTACGCTTGATGAAATCATCGTTCCATCTGAAGAAGTAGCAACGGAAACGCTTTCTTTGGAAATGCAGTTAGCAAAGGCTGAGGAAAAGGTGGCAGAAATGCAAGATGCTTTTCTGCGAGCCAAGGCGGATGTGGAAAATATCCGCCGTCGTGCCCAAGAAGACGTTGCAAAGGCGCACAAATTCGCGGTTGAAGGTTTTGCAGAAGGCATGCTGGCAGTAAAAGACAGTCTGGAAATGAGTCTGAAAGTAGAGGCGCCATCTGTTGAGTCAATCCGGGAAGGGGTTGAGGCAACACTGCGCCAGCTTGCGCGGGTATTCGAACAGAACAGGCTGGTAGCGGTTATCCCTGAAAAAGGGGAAAAGCTGGATCCCATGAAACACCAGGCCATTTCAACAGTGCCGTCAGAGCAGGTTCCTAATACGATTGTAGAGGTGTTGCAAAAGGGTTACATGCTGTCCGAGCGCCTGTTAAGACCCGCAATTGTAATTGTTTCAGCGCCAAAATGATCTTGAAACTATGGAATCAGGCGCCATATAGGATGATGTAAAAGAAATTGATCGGATGTGTCAGGGCAGTTGAGCAGGAAAATGCTTTGGATACCTGTTCGGATCGAAAAAATATCAGTTTGAAAGGAAAAAAATGGGAAAAATTATTGGTATTGATCTGGGAACCACCAATTCCTGTGTATCGGTTATTGAAGGTGGGCAGTCCCGGGTGATTGAAAACTTGGAAGGTGCGCGTACTACGCCATCTATTATTGCCTATCAGGACGATGGCGAGACGCTGGTTGGTGCAGCTGCCAAGCGGCAGGCCGTGACCAATCCGAAAAACACGCTGTATGCGATCAAGCGTCTGATTGGCCGTCGCTATGATGAAAAGGCCGTCCAGAAGGATATCGGTTTGATGCCGTTTTCAATTGTGAAAGCGGATAATGGCGATGCTTGGGTTTCTGTGCTGGATGACAGAAGGCTGGCGCCACAGCAGGTTTCTGCGGAAGTGCTGCGCAAGATGAAAAAAACCGCTGAGGATTATCTGGGTGAGGACGTGACCGAAGCCGTGATTACGGTACCGGCCTATTTTAATGACGCGCAGCGTCAGGCGACAAAGGATGCGGGCCGGATTGCCGGTTTGGATGTCAAGCGCATTATCAACGAACCGACAGCGGCTGCGCTGGCTTTTGGTCTGGATAAGGTTGGCAGGGGCGATAGCAAGATTGCGGTTTATGATCTGGGTGGCGGCACCTTTGATGTCTCCATCATTGAAATTGCCGATGTGGATGGTGACAAACAGTTTGAAGTGCTCTCTACTAATGGCGATACCTTCCTGGGTGGTGAGGATTTCGACCAGCGCCTGATTGATTTCATTCTTGAGGAATTCAACAAGCAAAATGGTATCAATTTGAAAAATGATCCGATTGCGCTGCAACGGATCAAGGCATCCGCCGAACGCGCCAAGATCGAGCTTTCATCGGCACAGCAAACTGAGGTGAACGAGCCATACATCGCCATGAATAACGGAACGCCGCTTCACCTGAATGTGCGCCTTACCCGTGCTAGGCTGGAATCCCTTGTTGAGGAATTGATTGACAGAACCATCGAGCCATGCCGGATTGCACTGCAGGATGCCGGGATCAAAGCCAGTGATATCAACGACATCATCCTTGTTGGCGGTATGACGCGTATGCCAAAGGTACAGGAAAAGGTTCGCGAATTCTTTGGTAAGGAGCCAAGAAAAGACGTGAACCCGGATGAAGCGGTTGCGGTTGGCGCGGCGCTGCAGGGTTCTGTACTTGCTGGTGATCGTACCGATCTGCTCTTGCTTGACGTGACTCCGCTCTCACTGGGTATTGAAACCTTGGGAGGGGTGATGACCAAAATGATCCAGAAGAACACAACCATTCCGACCAAGTTCAGCCAAGCCTTCTCCACGGCTGAAGACAACCAGCCTGCGGTTACCATCAAGGTTTATCAGGGTGAGCGCGAGATGGCGGTTGGTAACAAGGCTCTGGGGGAATTCAATCTGGAAGGGATTCCTTCAGCACCACGAGGTATGCCGCAGATTGAGGTAACTTTTGATATTGATGCCAACGGCATTCTGAATGTAAGCGCACAGGACAAGGCAACCGGCAAGGAAAATAAGATCACCATCAAGGCCAATTCGGGCTTAAGTGAGGAAGAAATCCAGCGCATGATCAAGGATGCAGAACTCAATGCAGCAGAAGACCTGAAGATGCGCGAACTGGCAGATTCCCGCAATCAGGGTGATGGTCTTTTGCATTCGACGAAAAAATCGATGACCGAGTATGGTGACAAACTTGAGGCGGCTGACAGGGAGGCCATCGAGAACGCCATCAAGGAACTGGAAGAAACGCTTCGCGAAAATGACAAGGAAGCGATTGACGCTAAAATATCGGTACTTTCAACGGCAGCGCAGAAGTTGGGTGAAAAAATGTATGCCGATATGCAGGCGCAACAGGCTGCTGAAGGCGGCGATGCCGGAGCACAGGCTGCTGATTCGCCACAGGAAGCGGATGTCGTTGATGCTGAGTTCAAGGAAGTCAGGGACGAAGATAAAGACGCCAAGGGCGAATAAGTTTCTAACAGGCTTTGTGGTGCCCTGCCGGGCAGGATTTCATGAAAGTGAAATCCTGGTCCGGCTTTCTGCCTGATATCAGGGCAGGATTTCCGCGACCCAATACAGGGTAAGGCGGAAAACAGAAAACAGAATCCGGCCTGTATGAAACCCGGAGACAACTGGATAGTGTGAAACATGTCAAAACGTGATTTTTACGAAACATTGGGTGTACCCAAAAATGCATCGGAAGATGAAATCAAAAAGGCTTATCGCAAGCTGGCGATGAAGTACCATCCTGATCGCAATCCTGACAGCAAAACGGCAGAAGGTAAATTCAAGGAGGTCAAAGAAGCCTATGAGATGCTGTCCGATGATGAAAAGCGGGCGGCCTATGATCGTTTTGGTCATGCCGGGGTAGACCCCAACATGAACATGGGTGGTGGTTTCAGAGGTGGTGGTGCCGGTGGTTTTGCTGATGCGTTTGGCGATATTTTTGGTGATATTTTCGGTGCTGGGCGTGGTCAGCAGCGCGGTAGTGGGCCGCAGATGTATCGTGGGGCTGATCTGCGTTACAACTTGGATATTTCACTGGAAGAGGCAGCAAATGGTGCCGACAAGACAATCCGCGTTCCATCGTGGGATGTTTGCGAAACCTGTCATGGTTCTGGTGCCAAGCCGGGTACCAGTCCGGAAACCTGCAAGACCTGCGACGGTGCTGGACAGGTGCGGATGCAGCAGGGTTTTTTCAGCATACTTCAAACTTGTCCTACCTGTAATGGTATGGGCAAGACCATCAAGGATCCCTGTGGCTCGTGTCATGGTGTTGGCCGTGTCAAACGCAACAAGACGCTTGAAGTCAAGATTCCGGTTGGTATTGATGATGGTATGCGCATACGCTCTTCCGGTAATGGTGAGCCGGGTGCCAATGGCGGGCCGCCGGGCGATCTGTATGTGGAAATCCGCATCAAGCAGCATCCTGTGTTCCAGCGTGAAGGCGATGACCTGCATTGTGAAGTGCCGATTACATTCGGACGGGCTGCTCTGGGTGGTGATATCGAGGTGCCGACACTAGATGGCAAGGTCGCTTTCACTATTCCAGAAGGCACGCAGACCGGCAAGATATTCCGTTTGCGCGGCAAGGGCATCCGGGGCGTGCGCTCTGGTCAGATGGGCGATCTTTTCTGCCATGTGACACTGGAAACGCCGGTAAAATTGACAGATAAACAACGTGAATTGCTCCGGGAGTTTGATCAGCTCGTTGCAGAAGGTGGCGAAAAGCATACGCCACAGGACAAATCATGGGGGCAGCGGGTAAAAGACTTTTTTGGTGGTTGATCCGCTTCTCCTGCCAGCGTGTAGCCGTTTTTTTATTTTATAGACCGCCGTCAAAATCATTTTGACGCCAAGCTTCATAAACAACAACAGCAACGCTGTTGGAAAGATTCAGGCTGCGGTTGTGCGGACGCATTGGCAGGCGGATGCGTTGTGAATCAGGAAAGCTCACTCGCAGTTCCGGGGGCAGTCCCTTTGTTTCTGACCCGAAAATAAAAAAATCACCCGGAAGGAAGGTTACACTGGCAAAAGAGGTGTTGCCATGTGTTGTTAGGACAAACATCCGGTTTTTTTTCGGCTGGTTTTTTGTGATGAAGTCAATCCAGTTCTGGTAAACCTTCATCGTCGCAAATTCATGATAATCCAGCCCGGCTCGGCGCATTTTTGCGTCTTCCAGTGGAAAACCCAGAGGTTCAATCAGGTGAAGCTGTACGCCGGTATTGGCACACAAACGGATAATGTTGCCTGTATTGGGGGGGATTTCCGGTTCAACGAGTACAACATGAAACATACCTTCTCCTGCAGATTTAAAGCGAGGTTCTGGAAAAATCCGATGATGCGGACTGCGCCTGCCTGAGTGTCTGGGGCGGCTCTCCCATGGTTTCGCCGGTACGATGACACAAGACACAGATTGAGGCAGTGATCGTGTCATGTAATCAAGCAGTCGAGCGGTTTTTCCTAGAGAGTCTGCAGCATCTCAAAAAGACGATGGTGTCGGAATAAAAGCATCTTTTGCCAAAGTTTTTTCAGGTATAAACTTACATTATCACATTCTCTTTTCCGAAATTCATGCCTCTTTCTGCCGAACAGATGATTTCCCCTTGGTACCCTGTTGATCCGGCAAGGGTGAGATCGCTTTTTGCCGTCCCCTCCCGCATTTCTGCATCGGCTTTTTTGCGCAGGGAAATCGCTGATCGCATGCATGAACGTCTGGCGATGATCCGGATAGCCCCGACAAAGATACTGGATGCCGGTTGTGGGGAAGGGGCGGATCTTCCGCTTTTGCGGAAACGCTTCCCCGATGCGGACATCATACTACTGGACGCCTCTCATGCGATGCTGCTTGAGGTGGGGACGCCAGAGCGTATGGCGGGCGCGGTTTGCGCTGATTTTGCCGAACTGCCTTTTGCTCATGCCTCCCTTGGCATGCTGTGGGCTAACCTGTCGTTGCACTGGCATCCGGATTTGCTGTCTGTTTTTTCAGCTTGGAAACAAGTGCTCAAAAAAGAGGGGATGCTGCTGTTTTCCTGTTTTGGCCCGCAAACACTTTCTCCGCTGAGAGCCGCTTTTCAGCAAGTGGATGGCTATGAACATGTGCTGCCTTTTATGGAAATGCATGATCTGGGTGACACGATGGTAAAAGCCGGGTTTACCTCCCCTGTTCTTGATCGGGAAGTGGTCAATGTGACATACGAAAGTGTGACGAAGCTGCTTTCAGACGTCCGTTCCCTGGGCGGAAATGCCCTTCATGCTCGCAGGCGTGGATTGATGGGAAAATCCGCTTGGGTGAATCTGCTGGATTACCTAGAAACCATGAGAGAACCAGATGGTCGAATCAGCCTGCCATTTGAGATTATCTACGGGCATGCCTTCTGTTCTTTTTCCGGGCAGGAAAGACGGGATGAGGTCCCCCTTCATTTTTTTTCGCATTGTAGGTAAAACCAGAAAAGGCACCTCTGGTGCCTTTTCTGACTGCTGACGAACCCAGATTACCGATAGGCGGTCAGTGCCGTTTTCATCTTCTTCATGGCAGCGGTTTCGATCTGGCGGATACGTTCAGCGGAAACACCGAATTCTTCTGCCAGCGTGTGCAGGGTCGCACCTGTACCATCATCATTGGCCAGCCAGCGCGCTTCAATGATACGGCGGGAACGCGCATCCAGCTTTTCTAGTGCTTCCGTCAACCCTTCGGATTGCAGTCGCTCCGCCTCCTGCGCTTCAATGACGCGGGTTGGCTCGGTTTCTTCCGATGAGAGATAGGAGATCGGCGCAAAGCTTTCGTCATCATCGTCAGTTGGTGGCTCCAGCGCGATGTCACGACCATTCATGCGTGCTTCCATTTCCAGCACATCTTCTCGTTTGACATTGAGTTTTTGCGCCAGCGAATCGATTTGTCCTTCGCTCATGGTTTCGCTGCCGCTTCTGTGGCTGCGAAGGTTGAAGAAAAGTTTACGCTGGGCCTTGGTTGTGGCAACCTTGACCATACGCCAGTTTTTCAGGATGTATTCATGAATTTCTGCCTTGATCCAGTGAATGGCGTAGGAAACCAGACGCACCCCGACTTTAGGATCAAAGCGTTTGACCGCCTTCATCAGTCCGATATTGCCTTCCTGGATCAGGTCGGCATGCGGTAGACCATAACCCAGATAGCCACGGGCAATGGAGGCAACCAGCCTCAGGTGAGACATAACCAGTTCTTGTGCGGCGGCCAGATCATTGTGTTCACGATAACGCTCAGCGAGAGATATTTCCTGCTCGTGCGTCAACATCGGCAGGCGGTTGATCTCCGCTATGTAGGCTTCAATATTGCCCAGCGCACCGGTAAAAGCAGGAATCAAGGAATGATTGCTCGCCAGCATCAGTGCTGATGGTGCAGACGTTGCTGTCATGCTTCTCCCTTCATTTTGTTGGAACAGATAAAAACTTCTTTCATACCTGTTATTTTAGCACTCTTTGGGTGAGAGTGCTAACAAAGGTCCGGGTTTCAAATCAGCTCATGCGGCTCAAGTGGCGATTGACGGAAAAAAGCGCCCCTATCCAGCCCAGAGTGGCGCTGATCAGGAGCAGGGTAGCCGAGACAGACAGATCAGGCGGCGACAGTTGAAGCTCGGACGAATACAGTCTGGCAAGATCAGCAATGACATTGTTCAGGGGATACAGGGCAAGGGTGACAATGCCCAGCGCGACGATGCCTGAAAAAAGCCCGAGCAGGATGCCTGTGTAGTAAAAGGGGCGGCGGATATAGGCACGAGTCGCACCAACCATTCTCGTCAGGGTGATTTCGTCGATTCGTGTCAGTACCTGAAGGCGAATGGTATTGAAAATAACGGCAATGACAACCACTCCAAGTGTGATGCCAAGAAAGAGAATACCCATTCTCACCACACGGACAAATGCGGCGAGGCGCTTGATCCAGGCCGAATCAATCTGGACTTTCTGCACATTGGGCAGGCCTTCCAACTGCCGGGCAATATTTTCGATGTGCTGAGCAAAACGCGGGTCACCATCATTTCCGGCAATGCGGATGAGGTATCCGTCCGGAAGCGGGTTTTTGCCCAGTGTCTGGATGATGTCCGCGACTCCTTCTTTTTGTTCGAGGATTTGCAGGGCTTTTTCCCTAGGGATGAAAACAAGCTGGTTGCTGCGTTCATCTGAGCGCAGAATGTTTCGGATGGGCTGTTCCAGTGCCAGGGCATCTTCACGGGAAACTTCCAGGTTCAGGAAAATACTGATTTCAGGTTCAACCGCCATCCTACCTGTCAGTTGCTGCAGGTTCTCCAGAAAAGTGACACCGGCAAACGGCAGGGCCAGTGTCATGGATAAAACGAGAATATTGAAAAAACAGTTGCCAAGTGCGCGCCGCAACTGGGTGAAGGCATCGCCAATAGCAAAAAAATGTTGTCTGAACCAGTTATTCATGATCTTTCCGTTCGTGTTCCGGAGGGGTGCCCGGATTTAACCAGTCGTCCCCGATTCAGATAAATCACCCTGCCGGCTTTTTCAAGAAGCTGGCCATCATGCGTTGCAATAATGCAGGTTACTCCTGCCGACTGGAAAAAACGGATGGCATCAATGACCTTGATAGCGCTTTCTCGGTCCAGATTGGTGGTCGGTTCATCTGCAAGAATGATTTTAGGTTTGTTGACAATTGCCCGTGCCACCGCAACGCGCTGCTGCTCTCCGCCAGAGAGGGTCTGGGGATGAGAGTCGGCACGCTCAAGCAGATCTACCTTGTCCAGTGCTGCATTGGCACGCGCTTCTGCCTCGGCTTTTGCCGTTCCGGTGACGATCAGTGGCAGCATAACATTTTCTAAAATGGTTCTGTCCTCAAGCAGAACCTGCGGCTGTAAAACCAGCCCTAGGTTCTGGCGCAGGGAGGCAATGCCGGCCTGAGGCAGGGACGTGATATCCTGTCCGTTGACAGTAAGGATGCCATCATCCGGTTTTTCAATGGCGGCAATCATTTTGAGCAACGTGGATTTGCCTGCACCGGAAGGGCCGGTCAAGAAGACCATTTCGCCCGGCTGGATGGAAAAGGTGATATTCCGGACAGCCGTGATATCTCCCGGATAGAAACGGGAAACATCAGAAAATTCGATCATGGCAGACATAGTTTGCGGTTCAGTTCAATAAGGCTCGCGTGAATTCGTCGGCAACAAAAGGTTGCAGATCCCCGATTTTTTCTCCTACCCCGATAAAGTAAACCGGAATCGGACGGACCTTGGCAATAGCTGCAAGAATGCCACCTTTTGCCGTACCGTCCAGCTTGGTTACAATCAGGCCGGTGAGTTTGAGTGCATCATCAAATGCTTTTACCTGTGCCAGCGCATTCTGTCCTGTATTACCATCAATGACCAGCAGCACTTCATGCGGAGCGGTTTCTTCCCCTTTTCCGATAACACGCTGGACTTTTTTCAGTTCTTCCATCAGGTGCAGTTGCGTTGGCAGGCGACCGGCAGTATCAACCATAACAACATCAACCCCTTTTGCCTTGGCAGATTGCACCGCATCAAAGGCAACTGCAGCCGGGTCCCCGGATTCCTGGGCGATAACGGTAATTTGGTTGCGATCGCCCCAGATGGCAAGCTGCTCGCGTGCGGCGGCCCGGAAAGTGTCACCGGCGGCAAGCAGGGCTGTCTGTCCATGAGCTTGGAGGTGACAGGCGAGTTTGCCGATCGTAGTGGTTTTCCCGGCACCATTCACTCCGGCAATCATCATGACGAGAGGCTGGTGTCTGCCGATTTCCAAGCGTTTTTCAAGGGGTTTCAGCATATCAGTCAGTAGTTCGCGCAAGGCTTCGCGAATGTCTTCTGGTTTTGAGAGTCGTTCCCGTCCGACTTTTTCTCTTAGGTCATAAAGTAGTTGCTCTGTGGCTTCGATACCTGTGTCCGATGTCAGCAGAGCCATTTCCAGTTCATCGTACAGATCGTCATCCAGCATTACCGTGCCAAAAATATTGAGATTGGCAGAAGTTTTGGAAAGACCGCTTTTAAGCCGGTCAAACCATGATTGATTTTCCGCCTGCAGTTCTTGGCTTGATGGCCCGCTTGTGGCAGTATCAGGGGCGAGTGTTTCCGTTTGCGGTGTCAGGGAAGCAGGCAGGGAGGTTGCGTCTGCTTTCGCCGTTTCAGAAGGAGGTGCTTCGTTTTTTTTTCGAAAAAAGCTGAACATGGATGTCGGGGTAAACTGGAGTCACGAAAAAGACAGCAAGAAGCAGTTGGCTGCCTGATAATAACCATCATTTTAACAGAGCCGGATATATGAAATTTCAAAATATTCTGACGGGTTTTTTATTTTTTGTGCTGGGCGTGCATGGCACCTTATACGCACAGGAAGCCAGAGACATCACGCTCGAAAACGGCATGAAAATTATTGTCCGGGAAGATTCCCGCTCGCCGGTTGTTGTGCATATGGTTTGGTACAGGACTGGCTCCATGGACGAAACCAGCGGAACAACGGGGGTGGCACACGTTCTGGAGCACATGATGTTCAAGGGAACGGAAAAACATGGACAGGGTGAGTTCAGCCGGATTGTTGCGTCGCTGGGTGGACGGGATAACGCCTTTACCGGCCGGGATTACACGGCATACTTCCAGCAGATACAGAGTGGCCAGCTTGAGCGGATGATGGAACTGGAAGCCGACAGAATGAAGAATCTGCGCCTGACAGCAGAAGCCTTCAGCAGAGAAATCCAGGTCGTCATGGAAGAAAGACGCCTGCGAACGGAAGACCAGCCGGCCTCTCTTCTGGATGAGGCCGTGCATGCGGTTGCATTTATGGCGCATCCTTATCGCTGGCCCGTGATCGGATGGATGAATGATCTGGAGAACATGACCGTATTCGATGCGGAAAACTGGTACAAACGCTGGTATACCCCGAACAATGCCACGATGATTGTTGTAGGAGATGTAAAGGCGGAAACGGTTTTCGCACAGGCAAAAAAACATTTCGGGAACATATCAACTCGGGAGGTGATTCCGACACGTCCACAGACAGAGCCAACGCAAAAAGGAATGCGGCGTATCACCGTCAGGGCGCCGGCTGAAAATCCGATGGTGTTGCTGGCATTCAAGGTGCCCACCCTGCAGAATATTGAGCAGGATCAGGATGTGTATGCCCTCGATGTCTTGTCTGCCATTCTCGATGGCTATGACAATGCCCGCCTTCCGGCGAAGCTGGTTCGTCGGGACAGGGTGGCCAGTGAGGTGGCTGTTGACTATGATGCCCCATCCAGGGGGCCGGCTCTTTTTACCTTGGCTGCGGTTCCACTGGGCAAAACAGAAATGCCGGAGCTGGAAAAACGGCTCCGAGCCGAGATTGTGCAGATTGCAAAAGAAGGCGTTTCACAGGCGGAACTGGAACGCGTAAAGATGCAGATTATTTCCTCGCAAATATACAAGCGCGATTCGATTTTCGGGCAGGCGATGGAAATTGGCGTGCTTGAAATGACGGGAGTGGGGTACCGGAATATGGGCCGCGTCATTGAAAAACTGAAAGGCGTGACTGCGCAGGATGTGCAGTCCGTTGCGACACGATATTTTGGTGATGAAGCACTCACGGTCGGTATACTGGTTCCCCTGCCGCTGGATCACGCAAAAAAGCCGTCTCAGCTGCAGCTCAGACATTGATGCCAACAACACAGGAATTGGTTAGCTTATGAAACTGTTTTGTCGATATATGCCTGTCTCATGGGGTGCTTGCCTCATGGGTGCGATGATGCTTTTGCTGGCGCAGAGCCCGCTTTATGCGGCCGTCACTATTGAATCCTGGCAGACGAAAAACGGGGTAAACGTTTTTTTTGTCGAGACTCATGCGATTCCTGTTCTGGATATCAGCGTGGATTTTGATGCAGGCTCAAGAAGGGATCCCAAAGGCAGGGCAGGCTTGGCCTCACTGACCAACCTGATGCTGGCGCGCGGTGTTGCGGCATCAAAGGTGCCGTTGAAAGAGCCTGCCATGACAGAGGCGCAGATTTCAGATGCTATGGCTGATGTCGGTGCTGAACGTTTATCCACGACGGGCATGGACAGGGCTACCGTCACCTTGAGAACCCTCTCTTCACTGGCAGAATCAGACAGGGCAATTCGTATGCTGGCTCGCCAATTAGCACAGCCGTCCTTTCCTGCCGATCTGCTGCAGCGTGACCGGGCCCGGGCCATTTCCGGAATTCGTGAGGCACTGACGCAGCCGAATGCGATTGCCTCCCGTGCTTTCATGGAGGTGCTGTACGGCACGCATCCCTATGCATTCAGCCCGACCCCTGAATCGCTTAGCGATATCACCCGCGGGGATATCGATGCGTTTCATCGCAGGTATTATGTAGCGGAGATGGCTACCATTGCCATTGTGGGAGACGCCACCCGCTTGCGGGCAGAAGCGATTGCCGAAGAACTCAGCAAACGGTTGAATCGTTTGCCCGCTGGTCAGAAACCGGCAGTACTGCCGCAGATAGCAGTTAGCGTCGGGGGGGGGAGAGTCATTGAACATCCGGCAACACAGTCCCATATCTTGATCGGTATGCCCGCCTTAAAACGTGGCGATCCGGATTTCTTTGCACTGACAGTGGGCAATTACATTCTCGGTGGAGGCGGTTTTGTCTCACGTCTGATGCAGGAAGTGCGGGAAAAAAGAGGGCTTTCCTATAGCATATACAGCCAGTTTGAATCGCGTATGCAGGAAGGTCCGTTCATGATCAGCTTGCAGACACAGAATGCACAGAAAGAAGATGCCGTTCGGGTTGTCATGGAAACCTTCCGCCAGTTTATGCAGCATGGTCCTGCGGAGGATGAACTGACGGCCGCCAAAGCCAACTTGGTTGAAGGTTTTCCGCTTCACATGGATAACAATGTGAAGATGCTCGCGCTGGTTTCGATGATCGGATATTATGGGTTGCCACTGGATTACCTGAACAATTGGCCGGATCATGTCAGATCGGTAACCGTTGATCATGTCCGGGGAGCATTTGCTCGGAAACTGTCTGCAGACAGTTTCTCGACAGTGGTTGTCGGGGACTCACAGTAGCCTTTATCTATCAGTACAATATGGAATACTCACATGCAACGCCGAAAGTCATCTGCCAGCCAGAAAAACAAGCTTAGCTACCAGGTTCGGATCATCGGCGGGCAGTGGAAACGTTCGCTTTTGCCAGTTAGTGCCATACCTGATCTGCGTCCTACGCCGGGTCGTGTTCGGGAAACCCTGTTTAACTGGCTGTATACGCTGTTTGGTGGGCGCTGGGAAGGAATGGATTGCCTAGACCTTTTCGCCGGAACCGGCGCGTTTGGTTTTGAAGCCGCAAGCCGTGGCACTAGG
>JGI994J12354_10004151_pt1 | contig 13165 bp, 12 predicted proteins | sample IntmicLarv3ML3BL_FD_12354 | JGI IMG/M metagenome (IMG submission 12354)
GATTATTTCTATAAATCAGGATGTTTTTTGTTTTATATTTCGTTGATTTTATTTTCATATAAATTTAATAAAAAAAATACTAATATTGGAGGATTGAAATGAAGAGAAAGATACAATATTATTTTACAATCTAACAATTTAACAGCATCGGGGTTTGATGAAGAGTATTTACCTAATAATATTGTAGATGGGTCATTTGCAAAAGAAAAAGGATGGCAATCTTCAAATGAGGGAGAAAAATGGGTTGTCATTGATTTGGGTGATGAATACGAAATTAGTAGATATAATATTATATTAGCTGGTGCAGGGTATTTTTCTCAAGATCAAAATATAAGGAATTTTAAAATACAAGCGAGTTATGATGGGGAAAATTGGCAGGATATTCATACTGTAGAAGATAATAATAAAGATATAATAGATGTTATTGTACCAAGTTTTGAAACTAGGTTTGTTAGAATATTAGTATTGGATTCTGGTTCAGATAATACTGCTAGAATTCAGGAGTTTGAACTTTATGGGTTCAAATCCAATGCTTAACAATATTCACAACACATAGCACAAATATAAATATTTGTGCTAGTGTGAAACATAAATCAATTTGTTTATTAGAAAGCTTTTTATTAAGAATAGAGCCAAGAAAGCCGCCTAGTACTGCGGCGGCAACCATATATGGCGACATAGAAAGGTCAAAAGGAGCAAAGCCGCCATTTAAAGCAACTGTGATAATTTGCGAGACCTGTGCAAAGAGAATTATTATAAGAGAATACAATGTGGCATTTTTGGTGTTGAAAGAGAAAAACAGCATCAGAAATGCCACATTTACTGGTCCGCCTCCTATCCCTAAAAAAGCGGACAGCCCGCCCAGAAACAATCCTGCAAGCAGGGTGAGGAACAATCCCTTAAAATAAAATCCCTTTATATGTGATTTTGTGAGCATATAAACAAAAATAAGCAAAATAATAAAAGCAAGAACAAGATTTTGAACAATTACAACACCATTGTTTGACAGGGTATTTTTCACAAGAAGTTCAAATATCATATGTCCAAGATTTCCACCTAAAACGGCACCAAAAGCGAGAAAAAGAGCTGATTTAACATTAAACCTGTAAGCAAATCCGTTATTAACGGCAGAATTAGAGTAGTGAACGAATTCGATATCGGAAGTGGAAATTAAGTTATAAGCAAATTCGGTGTTGGGAGTGGAAACTGAGTTGTGAACGAATTCAGAGTTAGGTGCAGAGGTTGTTTTATAATTGAATTCAGTGCTGGGGTCAGTACCTACTTTATGCTTTGCACCCTGCCTTTTATTTGAAATAAGAGTTTTTGAAACAGAGACCACAGCCATTGCAAAAACTGTTATGCATGAAAGCATACTCACAGTTGGAGCATCGTAATCACCTATAACATCGAGCAAAGGTTTTATAAAAACTCCGCCGCCCATTCCGGTAAGGGCGCCGATAGTGGTGGCAAGCAAAACCACAACAAAATAAACTATAAACATCAGCAATCTCCATATATTTGATATGAACTATAGTATAACATTATTTTATTCATAAAAAATTAATGTTTTTCATATTGACTTGAATTTTATTACAAGTATAATAAGTTTAGTCATTTAATAGTTAAGTCACTTAACTATGTCCAACAAATGTCTAATCTCTATATTAGTAGGAGGGATAAAAAAACAATGTTTGAACAGGATGCGGAAAAGCTTATGAACATGATTTTAGGGCTCCGCAAGATAAACAAGGATTTAAATAATAAACCTTTACCGTTCAGAGAAATGAGTGTGCTCGGTATGCTGAAAATGAATGAAGACATAATTCAAATGAGTGAAATAAGCAGTAATCTCGAAATGACAAAGCCAGCACTTTCACAGCTTATAAACAAGCTTGAAGATGCGGAACTGGTGGAACGAATTTTTCAAAAGAGTGATAGAAGAGCAACCTACATCAAGATAACGGAAAAAGGAAATAAATTGTTTGAAGGAGAAAGAGAGAAGTTTAGAGAGTCGTTGAAAAATATATTGGCTAGGATGGGAGAGAAGGATTCAAAGGAATTTATAAGACTGACGGGAGAGTTTTTAAACGCATTTAATCAAGAAAGAGGGGTACAGTAATGTTACAATTAAAAAATATTTTTAAGAGTTATACCACAGGAGATTTTACACAGACTGCATTGAATGATGTGAGTTTGAATTTCAGAAAAAATGAGTTCGTTGCCATATTGGGTCCTAGCGGATCAGGAAAAACAACATGTCTTAATGTAGTAGGTGGACTTGATAAGTATGATTCCGGAGATTTGATAATAAACGGAAAATCAACAAAATCATTTAAAGACGCGAATTGGGATGCATATAGAAATAATAGTGTTGGATTTGTTTTTCAAAGCTATAACCTTATCAGTCATTTAAATATAGTTGATAATGTTGAAATGGGTATGACATTGAGTGGAGTTCCACTTTCTGAAAAACGCAAGAAAGCTTTGGAAGTTCTTGACAGAGTTGGACTTTCTGAGCACATTCACAAAAAACCTAATCAACTTTCAGGCGGGCAGATGCAGCGTGTAGCTATTGCAAGAGCACTTGCAAATGACCCTGATATTATTTTGGCAGATGAGCCTACAGGTGCACTTGATACACAGACGAGTGTCCAGATTATGGAATTAATTAAGGAGATTGCCAAAGACAAATTGGTAATTATGGTTACACATAACCCAGATTTGGCAAGCGAATATGCAGATAGAGTTGTAAAGTTCCTTGATGGAAAAGTGGTTGAAGATTCCAATCCGTTTGTAATTGATACTAAAGAGAATAATTACAAACTAAAAAAGACCAGCATGAGTTTCTTTACAGCACTTAAATTATCAGGAAAGAACATTATAACAAAGAAGTGGAGAACCATATTAACTTCATTTGCCTCCAGCATAGGAATAATAGGAATTGCACTTGTATTATCACTTTCAAATGGATTTGATAAACAGATAAGTAAATTTGAATCAGAAACATTATCAGGATTTCCTATAATGGTACAGCAAAATACCCAGATAATGGATTTACAGAAGATGAGAGAGCGACAAAATGAACTCATCTCTGGTAGTACAAGTGATGATAAGTTCCCAGAAGAAAAAGTTATATTTCCATATGATGAGCAGAGTAATAGCATGAATCATAAAAATGTATTAACTAAAGAATATGTTGAATATGTTGAAAATATCGATAAATCACTATTATCAGGCATTTCATACACAAGAATAGTAAATATGCCTATGATTAAAATGAGCGGAGGAGCCGCCTCAGTGGTAAATACAGGTGCATTGAACTTTGGTGCATATCCTAAAAATATCAATGATGACAAAGGATATCTTGAGAAAAGTTATGATTTGTTAGCAGGAAGTTATCCTACAGATATGACAGATTTGGTACTTGTAGTTAATGAATACAACAAGTTGGACATAAAAATTTTAGAAGCACTTGGATTGGATTATAATGCTGAAGAAATTTCATTTGATGACATAGTGGGTTATAAATTAAAGGTTCTCTACAATGATGATTATTATACAAAAGCAGGAGATAGCTTTGTACCTATAAACATAGTTGATACTGATGCTTTGGAAAATCTGTATAATGATGATAGTGGTATAACTTTGAAAATCTCAGGAATTGTAAGAGCAAATGCAGATACAAAGCTTGCAGTTATCTCTCCAGGGCTTGCATATTCAGATGAGCTATCACAAAAATTCATTGAAAATGCAAAGAGTTCACAAATAGTTAAGGCACAAGAAGATGTGGCCTACAATATTCTCACTGGACAGGAATTTGCTGATTCAGATTTAGGTGGAAGAGAAACGAGAGAGAGAGCATTGTCAATACTTGGAGCAACAGACACACCTTATGCAATCGTTTTATATACAACAGATTTTAACGCAAAAGATGATGTGTTAGTATATTTGGATAAATGGAATGAAGGGAAAGAAATTGAAGACAGTATAATTTATACTGATTTTGCAGCGACAATGGCTGATTTGTCAGGTAATATTATGAGTGCAATTACAATGGTTCTAATAGCTTTTGCAGCAATTTCACTTGTGGTATCAATGATTATGATAGGAATAATCACTTATATTTCGGTATTAGAGAGAACAAAAGAAATTGGTGTACTAAGAGCATTAGGAGCGAGAAAGAAAGACATAACCCGTGTATTTAATGCAGAAACCTTTATAATTGGGTCATGTTCAGGATTGCTTGGAATAGGAGTTGCGTATCTGCTTACAATACCTGTAAATCTGATATTGAAAAGTCTTACAGATTTGGAAAATGTAGCACAATTAAATCCTGTTCATGCTATAATGCTTGTAATTATAAGTGTGATTCTTACAATGTTCGGTGGATTTATTCCAGCTATATTTGCAGCAAAGAAAGACCCAGTTGTTGCACTTCGTACAGAATAACCGAGACAATTAAAGCAATCTGCGAAAGGAATTTTATTAATTATGAAGTTGATTTTGAAATATATCAAACCATTTACAATTTTGGTGATTATTTCTCTGGCATTCTTATTCTGTCAGGCAATGACAGATTTAAGTTTGCCCACATTAATGAGTGATATTGTCGATATCGGAATTTCCAAAAACGGTATCAAAGAAATATCGCCAAAAGAATTGAGTGCTAATGGATTTGATTCGATAAAAATATTTATGAACAGTGAAGAGGGCGAAATCTTTACAGAGGCTTACACTGCTGACGGAGATACCCTTATACAAAAGAAGCTTTCAGATGAAAAGCTTTCAGAGATTGATGGTATATATGGGAGAGCTTCAATGGCCTTTGTCAATTTTTTGAAAAATTCAATGGCTGACGAGAAGGGGTCACTAAATACTCAACTTGGTCAGCAAGGTGAAATTTCTGAAATAAGTATGGAAGATATTGATATAAAGGCTTTTTATCCCATGATACCTATGTTTACACAAATAAAGGAGCAAGGACTCATAGATCCTTATATTGAGGAAGCGAAAAACTATGATTCTATGCTTCCAGAGCAGATGGGAAATGCATTTACCCAGATTTTCTACAGAGAACTTGGCTATGATTTATCTGCTATGCAAAACAGCTATGTAATGAGAAAAGGATTGGAAATGCTAGGTATTGCATTTTTGGGAATTGTAGCGGCTATAATTGTTGGATTTATTGCTTCAAGGATAAGTGCATCAGTGGGAGAAAAACTGAGAAGGGATATTTTTGAAAAGGTAGAAAATTTCTCAAACAGTGAATTTGATAAGTTTTCAACTGCTTCCCTCATTACAAGGACGACAAATGATGTACAGCAGGTCCAAATGCTTATAGGACTTGGTCTTAAGCTTATGTGTTATGCACCTATTTTAGGAATAGGCGGTATTATAATGGCCCTTAATAAGAGTATGTCACTCAGTTGGATAATAGCGGTTGCAGTTACATTCTTACTGGGACTCATTATAGTAATATTTACTATGGCGGTTCCTAAATTTAAAATTTTACAGAAGCTTACAGATAAAATTAATCTTGTAAGCCGTGAAAATTTAAGTGGTATGCTTGTAATAAGAGCATTTGGAAATGAAAAATACGAAGAAGAACGTTTTGATGGAGTGAATCGTGATCTTGCTTCGACAAATCAGTTTATACAGCGTGTTATGGCATTTATGATGCCAGCTATGATGGTTATAATGAATGTTGTTTCACTTACTATTGTATGGGTGGGAGCACATGCTATAGCAGAATCAACTTTGCAGGTAGGTTCAATGATGGCATTTATTCAATATACAATGCAGATTATAATGGCATTTATAATGATGGCAATGATATTTATCATGGTTCCAAGAGCTGCTGTTTCCATAGTACGTATAAATGAAGTTCTGGAAACCGAATTGGTTATTAAAGAAGTATCTAAAGAGAATGAAAAACACATAACAGAAAAGAAGGTTACAGTATCATTTGAGGATGTATTTTTCAGATATGCAAATGCAGAGAGTGATGTACTTGAAAACATTGCTCTCACAGCAAAGCCGGGAGAGACTACAGCTTTTATAGGTTCCACGGGTTCGGGAAAATCTACAATAATAAATCTTATACCAAGATTTTATGATGTAACAAAGGGCACAATAAAATTTAATGGTATTGATATAAGAGAGTTGCCACAGGAAGAGCTCCGTTCTCTTATAGGTTATGTACCGCAAAAAGGAATACTCTTTTCAGGTGATATTGAATCCAACATCAAATATGGTAAAGAGGACGCTTCAGCAGAAGAGATTGCAAAGGCAATAGAGGTTGCGCAAGCAAAGGATTTTGTAGAGAGTACAGAATTAGGAACAGAAACTCCTATTTCACAAGGCGGAACAAATGTAAGCGGAGGTCAAAAACAGAGACTTTCCATTGCACGTGCACTTGTAAACAATCCGCCAGTGTATATCTTTGATGATAGTTTTTCAGCACTTGATTTTAAAACTGATGCCAGTTTGAGAAAGGCGTTAAAGCAATATACTGCAGATGCAACAGTGTTTATAGTTGCCCAGCGTATAAGTACCATTATGGCAGCAGAACAGATTGTTGTTTTGGATGAAGGTAAAATTATGGGAATAGGAACACATAGAGAATTGCTCGAAAATTGTCCGACCTATCGTGAAATAGCAGAATCACAGCTTGCGAAGGAGGAATTAGAATGAGCCAACCAAAGAGAGAAAAAAACAAAGCCCCTTTTGGCGGCGGACCTATGGGCGGAATGATGCCAGGTGAGAAAGCCAAGGATTTTAGAGGAAGTTTGGGGAAGCTTGCTGACTATCTTAAACCGTATACATTTTTGATAGGGATTGTTGTTGTATTTGCTATTGTTTCCACGGTGTTTACAATTTTAGGTCCTAATATACTTGGAGATGCAACTACTGAGATATTTGAAGGACTTATGAGAAGTATTTCGGGAGCAGGAGAGGGTATCAATTTTGATATAGTAGGCAGCATAATTGTTAAGCTGTTGATACTGTATGGAATAAGTTCTATATTTTCCTATTTGCAAGGGCATAGCATGGCGTATGTTACAACAAAGGTTTCTTATAATTTGAGAACTTCGATAATGGAGAAGATAAACAAATTACCTATAAGTTATTTTCATAAAACAAGCCAAGGCGATGTTTTGTCGCGTATAACGAATGATATTGATACACTGAATCAAAGTTTAAATCAGAGTATAACACAATCTATTACTTCTGTTACATCAATAATAGGTGTACTTATAATGATGTTCTCAATAAGTTGGAAGATGACACTCATAGCACTTGGAATAATACCAGTTTCCTTTATTCTTGTTATTTTGATGGTAAATTTGTCTCAAAAACATTTTAAAGGTCAACAGGAGTATTTGGGAACAGTAAATGGACATGTTGAAGAGATGTATGGCGGACATGTTGTTGTTAAAGCATTTAATGGAGAGAAAAGGTCTGTAGAGAAATTTGACCGCGAAAATAAAAAGCTCTATGAATCAGCTTGGAAATCTCAGTTCTATTCAGGTTTGATGATGCCTATAATGGGCTTTGTAGGTAATATAGGATATGTTGCTATTTGTATTGTCGGTGCGTCTATGGCGGCGGCAGGTACTCTAAAGGTTGGTAAGATACAGTCCTTTATTCAATATATCCGTAACTTCACACAGCCTATTACTCAAATGGCAAATATTTCAAATATGATTCAGCAAACAGTTGCCGCGTCAGAGAGAATATTTGAATTTTTAGAGGAAAAAGAGGAAAATCTCAATCCTGCAGGAACAATTTATGAGATAAAAGGAGCAAATGATTCTTTCATGGTTAAAGGGGATGTTGAATTTAGAAATGTTAAATTTGGCTATGACCCAGAAAAGATAATAATTAATGATTTTTCAGCTAATGTTAAATTTGGACAAAAGGTGGCAATAGTTGGACCGACAGGAGCAGGAAAAACTACAATGGTTAAGCTTCTCATGCGCTTTCATGAGATAAATGATGGTGCAATTTACATTGACGGAAGAGACATAAGAAGTCTTACCAAAGAAGACCTGCGTTCCAATTTCGGAATGGTGCTTCAGGATACTTGGCTCTATAACGGAAGTATTATGGACAATATTCGTTATGGTAAGCTTGATGCGACAGATGAAGAGGTTATAGCGGCAGCAAAAGCCGCACAGGTTGATCACTTTGTAAGAACTTTGCCAGAGGGTTATCAGCTAGTATTGAATGAGGAGAGCAGTAACATTTCACAGGGTCAAAAACAGCTTCTTACCATTGCCAGAGCAATTTTAGCAGATTCAAAGGTCTTGATTCTTGATGAAGCAACCTCAAGTGTTGATACACGTACAGAAATTTTAATTCAAAAAGCAATGGATAACTTGCTTTTTGGACGAACAAGTTTTATAATTGCTCACAGATTATCTACAATCAAGAATGCAGATTTAATTCTTTGCATGAGGGACGGAGATATAGTTGAACAGGGCACGCATGATGAACTTATGAAACAGGATGGTTTTTATGCAAACCTTTACAACAGCCAATTTGAAAAATTAGAGGATATATCATAAAGGTAACGAGCAATGGAAGAAAAAGTAGGTAAATGGTTGCCTAAATATGTAGGTTTAAGAACCATAAAAACCGCATTAGCTGTAATATTATCAGCACTTTTTACAGTATTTGTATTAAAGGATATACCGTTTTTTGCCTGTATAGGTGCGGTTGTTGCCATGGAAAAGACAATAGAAGAATCCCGTCGTGCGGCGTTTATACGTAATTTAGGAACGCTGGGCGGCGGAATTATAGGAATGATTTTTTCTCAAATATCGTCAAATTCGATATTTTTGGGATTGGGAGTTATTCCTATTATTGTTTTGAAAAATATATTGAATAAGCAGGAGACCATTGTTCCTGCATGTATTGTCTATTTTGCAGTGGTCTATTTAAATACTTCTGAAACTGCTACCTCATATGGTTTAAGAAGGATAATAGAAACCTTTATAGGCACATTAATTGCGATTGCAATTAATTATTTGATTTTCCGGCCAGAGAAGAGCAAAGCAGAAAAGAAAGAGGGTGAAGAGATTGACACTGCATCAACTTAAATATGTTGTTGAGGTTGCAGACAGAGGCTCAATAAACGAGGCGGCGAAAAACTTGTTTATCTCTCAGCCAAGTCTTTCAAATGCCATTAAAGAGCTTGAAAACGAAATAAAAACTACAATTTTTATAAGGACAAACCGAGGTGTGGTTACCACTGCGGAGGGAGCGGAATTCCTTGGGTATGCAAGGCAGGTAATTCAGCAGACGGAATTACTCGAAGATAAATATTTGAAAAATGCACCTGTAAAACAGTATTTTTCAATATCAACTCATCACTACCTATTTGCCGCAAATGCTTTTGTGGAGCTTGTTAAGGAGTTTGGCGGAGATGCATATGAGTTTGCTCTGCGGGAGACAAAGACCTATGAAATTATAGAGGATGTAAAGAATCTTCGAAGTGAAATAGGTATTATCTATTTGAGTGAGTTTAACAGTGCAGTTATTTTAAAGCTGCTAAAAGAGAATGATTTGATTATGGACGAATTGTTTGAGGCATCTCCTCATATTTTTCTCTATAAACATCATCCTTTTGCGAAGAGGGACATTATACAGATTGAGGAACTTGACGAATATCCTTGTATAACTTTTGAGCAAGGTGAGCACAATTCATTTTATTTTTCAGAAGAGATTCTAAGTACTCGTAATGTGAAAAAGAGCATTAAGGTTTCTGACCGTGCCGCTGTTGTGAATTTTATGATAGGTTTGAATGGTTACCATGTTTCTACAGGTGTATTTCCAGAGTATCTGCATGGTGATGATATCGTGGCAGTAAAGCTTGATTCTAATGAAAAAATCAAGGTAATTACCATTATGAATAAGGATGTTATGCCCACAGAGCTTGGAAAAATTTATATGGAGGCATTGAAGAGGGTTAGAGGTTGAGAGGAAGGAAAAAGTCGAGAAAAAGGAAATGAAGATATAGTTTTAAACTATAACAAACCATAGAAATCTAGTGTTACCATATAACCAGTTTATATGGTATTATTCTTTCAAGAGATTTAAGAGAAAGGAATTTAATTTATGAGAGATGAAACAAAATGCCTGCATTCAGGATATACCCCCAAAAATTCAGAGCCGAGGGTGCTGCCCATTTATCAAAGTACAACATATGTATTTGATTCTGCCGAGGCAATAGGAGAGGTGTTTGATGAGCCTACAAAGGCACTTATATATTCAAGATTTGCAAATCCGACTGTTATGGCTGTTGAGGCTAAGATAGCAGAACTTGAGGGTGGTGTTGCGGCAATGGCTACGGCGTCAGGACAGGCGGCTACACTTTTTTCACTCTTGAATATTTGTAAAGCAGGAGACAGTTTTATAAGCGCCTCACAGGTCTATGGAGGAACAGTAAATCTATTTGCCGTGACTTTAAAGAAAATGGGAATTGAATGTATATTTGTGGATTCTGATGCAAGTATTGAAGAGCTTGATAAAGCATTTAAGTCTAATACAAAGGCAGTGTTTGGAGAAACCATTGCAAATCCGGCACTTTCTGTTTTGGATATTGAAAAATTCGCTGACTTCGCACATTCTCATGGAGTTCCGCTTATAGTTGACAATACCTTTGCAACTCCTATTTTGTGCAAGCCCATAGAGTTTGGAGCAGATATTGTGGTTCATTCCACTTCTAAGTACATGGATGGGCACGCTGTACAGGTTGGAGGAATGATTGTTGATAGTGGGAATTTTGATTGGAAAAACGGAAATTTCCCTGAGTTTACTGAACCAGATGAATCCTATCATGGGATTTGTTATACAGAAACCTATGGCAAAGCCGCATATATAATAAAGGCAAGAATGCAGTTAATGAGAGACTTTGGTGTATATCCTTCTGCAAATTCTGCATTTTTGCTGAATTTAGGGCTAGAAACTCTTGCATTGAGAATGGAAAAATACTGTCAAAATGCTATTAAAGTTGCTAAGTATTTTGAGAATTCTGATAAGATTGAGTCGGTTAATTATCCTAACCTTGAGGGTAATAAGTATTATTCGCTCGCTCAAAAATATCTCAAGGGAGCGAGTGGTGTTGTCACTTTTATAATAAAGGGCGGCAAAGAGAGTGGTGTTAAGTTTATGGATGGATTGCAGCTTGCGTCTAAAGAGGTTCATGTTGCAGATATAAGGACGTGTGTTCTTCATCCGGCAAGCACAACACACCGTCAGCTTACAGATGAACAGCTTGAATTGGCAGGTATAAGTCCAGGAATGATACGTTTTTCAGTTGGGCTTGAAAATGTGGAGGATATAATTGCAGATATAGAGCAAAGCTTGGCAAAGGTGTAAGTAGGTAAGCAGTAAGTAGCGGAAACGCTACTTTCTTTGTAGATTTTTATTTTGTTAAACTGAAACTGTTTTATTGAGTTTAATATCTTTTGGATTTTGCTCTTGCCAAGAAATTTTGCCAAAGCAATTTTTGAAGTAGGACAAAAGATCCTTTTCACTTTTATAGAGTTTTCTCTCAAAAATACTCTCTGTTTTGGTATGAATAATGCATATATAACTTTTGTGGTTCCTGTTTTGTAGTTCTGCATAAGATACTCTTTCAGGATTTTTATATAAGGGTTCTTCAATTTCTAAATATTTGCCAGTTACCATCCGTGGTGCAGATTTATCTGAAAGGTGATGAGTAATGTTGGAATCATTCAACTTTGCATCAAAACATTGACTAACTTCGAGTTGCTTAAATTCATCAAAAAGTGCATAGAAGAGTTGTAAACCTTTTTCTTCGTCATGTCCAGTTTGATTTAGTATCATGTTACACCATCCAGATGTTGATTCATAATAATCAAAGCGGTGTGCTACATATTCATGGAAGAACCAAAAAGGAAGAGGAAGAAGCATATCACGCGCATTTTCTTTTAAATTGAAATCACATAAAGCCATCTGATAGCCATTCAAAAATGACCGCAATCTCACTATGCTAAGAGCTCCCAGATACATAGCTGGTCGAGCTCTCATATCTTCGATTTTTTTATATAAATCCATTTGAAAAATCCTTTCCACAGTACTTAATAAAATATAATTAGATTGTATACTAAAGGTTTTGAAAATTCTAGTGGGTACAAGGAACCAAAACGGAGCAATGTACCCACTAGAAAACTGTGGAGAGCCAGAAATGTTGGCATATAAGAGAAAAAATGACAGTAGACAAGGTGTTTTTCAAGGGTTTTATAAAATTCTAGTGGGTACAAGGAACCAAAGCGGAACAATGTACCCACTAGAAAACTGTGAATAGCCAGAAATATTGGTATATAAGAGAAAAAGTGATGGCAGACAAGGTGTTTTTCAAGGGTTTTATAAAATTCTAGTGGGTACAAGGAACCAAAGCGGAACAATGTACCCACTAGAAAACTGTGAAGAGCCGGAAATGTTGGTATATAAGAGAAAAAATGATGGCAGACAAGGTGTTTTTCAAGGGTTTTTGAAAATTCTAGTGGGTATAAAGAACCAAAGCGGAACAATGTACCCACTAGAAAACTGTGAAGAGCCGGAAATGTTGGTATATAAGAGAAAAAATGACAGTAGACAAGGTGTTTTTCAAAGGTTTTATAAAATTCTAGTGGGTACAAGGAACCAAAGCGGANCAATGTACCCACTAGAAAACTGTGAAGAGCCGGAAATGTTGGTATATAAGAGAAAAAATGACAGTAGACAAGGTGTTTTTCAAGGGTTTTATAAAATTCTAGTGGGTACAAGGAACCAAAANGGAACAATGTACCCACTAGAAAACTGTGAANAGCCGGAAATGTTGGTATATAAGAGAAAAAATGACAGTAGACAAGGTGTTTTTCAAGGGTTTTATAAAATTCTAGTGGGTACAAGGAACCAAAACGGAGCAATGTACCCACTAGAAAACTGTGAATAGCCAGAAATATTGGTATATAAGAGAAAAAGTGATGGCAGACAAGGTGTTTTTCAAGGGTTTTATGAAATTCTAGTGGGTACAAGGAACCAAAACGGAACAATGTACCCACTAGAAAACTGTGAAGAGCCGGAAATGTTGGTATATAAGAGAAAAATGACAGTAGACAAGGTGTTTTTCAAGGGTTTTATAAAATTCTAG
>JGI994J12354_10004152_pt1 | contig 13165 bp, 12 predicted proteins | sample IntmicLarv3ML3BL_FD_12354 | JGI IMG/M metagenome (IMG submission 12354)
AACAGGATAACGTCGGCGTTGGCTTTCGCGACACCGAGGTCAGTATATTTTTTCTTCGCCGCCTTATAGCCGGAGTTTAACGGTCTGCGTTCTTTTTCGAGTTCGCCCCACTCCGCTTTGAGCGAGTTTATCGACGGCAGTTTGCCTTTCATGTTATGCTCGTCAAAATATTTTTTCGCGGCTTGATGAAGAGCTATGTCGGCGCGATTCGCTTCATAGAAAGAGTTGTCCCGTCCACTCCGTTTATATGCGTCGTAAACACTGCGGGTCTTACCATAATTGCCAATCTCATATTCAAGTTCTTTTATCGCTTTCTGACGGTCGCCAATTTCTTTCAACCGTGTAGAAAGCCGATGAAACTCACCCGACGCGGCGGAAGATTTTTCGCGGAGTTCGTCGTATGAATCAATGCCGTGTTCTTTGAGGAAGATGAGTGTCCGCGCCGCCGTCTGTAAGTTGAATATGCGCATCCATTGCACATAAGCATCGCCGGCTCCCATTTGTATTTTCGCCTGTATGTCGATGAGCAGGCTCGGACGATTTTGCGTCGCGGCGTACTCGGTTGATTTGCGTTCCGCGTCGCTGTCAGCGGCGGCGCGCTTTTCAATAACCCGTGCGCCCGACAACCGCTCCAAAATCGCGGCGGCAGAATAATCTTCACCGAGCGTATCCTGCCGGAAAAACTTTTTGCTGCCCAGCGGTTTGAATGAAAATTGTTTGCCGTGCTTGACCTCAACGCCCGCACGTTTCAACTTTGTAATGAAATCAGTCAGCGTGTTCCCGACAACAATGTTTTCGTCAATTATCCCACACAGTTTTTCTCTCCCCGTCGGTGGTTTTCTATCCCCCAAATATTCACGACGGTTGTACCCTTTGGACAGTCCCGGTTTTTCAATAATCGACAGCCCGCGCTCCACGCATAACATATCGCTGACACGTCGTAGCGCGATTGCCGAACGCTTAAAATCTTGGAACTTTCGGGAGTGATCGATAGTTACGCTGTTGAAGAAAATATGCGTATGCGGATTATCGGTGTTCATGTGCGCGGCGACGATAAATTGGTGTTTACCCCGCGTCCATCGCATCGCCAGTTCGTAGCCGATTTCAAGAGCTTGTTGCGGAGTTACGTCCCCCGGTTTGAACGACTGCCGAATTTGATAACCGATAACATCATGCCGACCCTGATTACGTCCTGTGCGCTGTTCATACTGGAGTTTCGACATTATAAACTCCGCCTGCGCTGTCATGGGGTCGCACTCAAAGGCGGCGATAAGCTCGCCGCCCATAGTTTTATCATTATTAGCCGCATATTTCACCGTGCTTTTTATCGCCGCCGATATGCTGCCGGAATTGGTGCGGTGTAACGCTTTTATCCATGTCGTCGCCATCTATATCGCCTCCGTTTCATCGGCAAGGGTATCAATCAAGGGTATCAGCTAACAAAAACGGCTCTTGAACCCTTTGAGATTCTTGAGCCGCTTGATACCCTTGATTTGCTTCCATCACCCAAAACCATTCGTTGCCGCGCTTCACCGATTTAATGCCGAGATCGGATTTCGCTCGCTTCATCGTGGCTTCGGGGAAGCCCGCCGCGTCAGCTTTCGGAAAAACCTCAGCGGCGGGAACATCGCCGTGGGCGAGCAGTCCCTTGATGAACGCTTTCGCCAAGTCAAGCTGTGACGCGGATTTCTGTTCTTTTTTACCATCGAGCAGTTCATCAATCGTAACATCGCAGTCGCCGAGCCAGCCGAAACCGCTTACGGGGTCAAGCCCGAACGCCTGCGGTTTACCCGTGGGCGCGAGATTGCTTTTTGTTTGTATGAACGCCCGCATATTTTCGTCCACATTTACGAGCCGTCCGACGGTCAACACGCTCCGTGCGGCTGCGGGGATGTCGATTGAACCAAGCCCGCGATACACGGATTTACTGCCGCCGTTTTTATTCAAGTGCCCGATAAGGACAATCGCCGCGCCCGTGCTTTCGGCGACGGCAGCCAGCCGCTTCATCAGCGGACGAACGCCGCCCGTGCCATTCATGTCCGCGCCGCCCATATACGCTTGCAACGGGTCGAGGATAAATAATTTCGCGCCCGTGCGGATTATCGCCGCCTCGATACGTTCATCGACAAGCGATAATGTTTTATCTTCTTCGTCTATGACATGGACGCGGGCACAATCGGCGCCAAGCTGTTCAAGCCGTGGTTTTATCGTGTCCGCGAGTCCGTCCTCCGCCGTCTGAAAGATAGTGTCAGCGGGAGCGGCATTACCGCCACATCCAATCTTCTCACCGCGCGTAACCGCCGCCGCTATCGCCAGCATCATGGTGGTTTTACCGTCGCCGGGGTCGCCCTGCACGATGGTAATTTTCCCATAAGCGATATACGGTTTCCACAGGAATTTGATTTGCTCGGCCTCCACGTCGCTCATGGTGATGAGCTTCAAATTATCCATGCTCATGCCACCTCCTCGACGATTTTCGTCAGCACCTTGATGATTTTGTCCTGCTGTTCCCATACCTCGGCGAGCCGCTCCTGAACATGGTCGAGGTCTGCCGTGTAGACGTTTCGCCCTTCGTTGGCTTTTTTAGCGAGTTGGTTCACATTGTTGGAAATACTGCGGAGCAATTTTCCGCACTCCTGCACGTCGGTCATGTCCACCGTGACGATTTGACCCATGACCGCCATTTTGAGCAGGTAGTGACGGAGATTGTCAATACCCGCTTTTTTCATCTTTTTGTAAATAAAATCGCGCTCGTCCTCGTCCACGCGGAACGTCATCGCGATATTACGTTTGAGATTCTGTTTCATAATGATATGCCTCCTGTCTGGTTTTTGAAATGGAAAACCGCCTGCAATCTCTCGATTACAGGCGGCTAAATGATTACGCCATTATGCGGCGGGTTTCGGTTGTGGTTTCGTCGTTTCCGGGCTCGGGGCTTCTACGGCGACGCGCTCCTTTTTCTTTTTGCGCCATTCCCGCAAATTTTCGTTCTTTTTACGCTTCACTTCGAGCCGTTCTTCCTCGGTGGCTTGTTCCTCCGGGGTAAGCGGTATCGGTTCGTCGCCGGGGATTGCGAATTTGCCAATGTAATTCAAGTAAATATCTACTTGTTGCCGGCGTTCGCCCGATGACTTATTGGACTCGTGGATAAGTATTCTATCAACAAATTCGAGAAGCATCGAATTTGTGAGAGTGTCAAACTCGGTATACCGCCGGACAAGTTCGATGAAATTATCGGCTTTGAGGTTGTCCTGCTCGAACGCTTCCAGTTCGGCGCGTAGGGTTTCGCTCTGCGCTTTAAGGTCGGATTGTTCCTTGTCATACGCCGCCGACATCTGCGTAAACCGTTCATCGTTCAGCTTTCCGACGGCGTTATCCTCATAGACCTTACGAAACAGCACATCCAATTCCGCGATACGCTTTTCGTTCTTGGCAAGCTGGCGTTTATGCGCCTTCGCCGCGTCCTTTTGCCTGACCGTCGAGGCTTCGCGGAGCTTTTCGATAAATTCCGCTTCGTTCTCACGGACGTAGGCGCTCGTTTTGCGGATTGTGTCAAGGACAAGCTCGCGGACGACGGAAGTCCGTATATAGTGGATACTGCAAGTATCTACGAATTTCGCTTGGTTGTTGCGGTATTTCGTACATTCGTAGGTATCGACGGGGTGGATTTTGTTGCCGTTCTTATCCTCGGTGTAGTTACTGCAACGGTTGTGCATTTTAGTCCCGCACTGGGCGCAGAACAGAAGTCCCGTAAGCGGATTGGGCTCGTGCCGTCCGCCGGGAATACGACGTACCGTGCGGCGGCATTTCTGCGCCAGCTCCCACGTTTCGCGGTCTACGATGGCGGGCAGGGCGTTTTCAAAGACAAGCACGTTATCCGGGTCGTTCCTGACCTGCTTTTTGCTCTTGTACGACGGCTTCACGGTCTTGAAGTTGACTATATCGCCTATATACTCGCGGTGTTTGAGTATCGCCATCACCGTTGCGCCACGCCAGTTGTACGGCAGGTCAAGGTCGCATTTGCCGGGCGTGGCAACGATTCCGGCGCGGTACATATAACACGACGGTCGCTCAATTTTTTCTTCCATGAATATCTTTGCGATTTGGTACGGCCCGGTACCGTCCACCGTCATTTGGAAAATCCGGCGCACCACTTCCGCCGCTTCGTCGTCGATGATACGGACGCTGGGGTTGTCCGGGTCTTTCTTGAAACCGTATATCGGTATCGAACCGAGCGGCTTACCGCTTTTACCTTTTGACTGGAGGACGGATTTTATTTTGCGGGATGTGTCCCGCGCATAAAATTCCGCCATAATTTCACGAAAAGGGGATAAATCGTCATCGTTGGCAAAGCTGTCGTAGCCCTCCGTAACGGATATTATCCTTATTCCGAGAGATTTTGCGTCTTCGCGAAAAATCCCGACCCGTAAGTAGTCGCGGCCAATTCTGTCCATCGTCTTGACGAGGATGGCGGACACCTCGCCCGCCTCCACCTTGTCCATCAGTTCCGTCCAACCGGGACGCTGAAAATTTGTACCGCTGTACCCATCGTCAGCGATACTGACGCAGTTCGTAAACCCGTTACGCTCCGCGTATTCTTCGAGCAGGCGGCGTTGGTTCAGAATGGAATTACTCTCTCCCGCCTGCTGATCGTCGTCTTTCGACAACCTCTGATATAGGATTGTCAACTTTGCGTTTTGCCGAAAATCGTTCATATCGAACCTCTTTCCGGCAGCCGCTCCGTCTGTAGCATCTCTACATTACCATATTTTCCGCCGTTTTTCAAGGTTTCGTTTGAAATTAGGCGAAAAATCTTGTCCTCCAGAGATTCTTTTGCCGCTTCATTGAAGTAGACGTTTACTTCATAAAGCGTCGAGCCGATTCTCTTACAGAACCGGCTCGATTGTGCATTATCTTTTTCACGCATATCAATTTTTACCGTTTGCATAAAATCGGCTCCCTTCTTTTTTTTGTGATATAATGGTTTTGGGTCTTACGTGGTGTTGCGGTATGGCTGTTGTTGCGGCATCTCTCCTTTCTTTGATTTATTGTGAACGCTTTGCTGTTTCACCTCCTCAAATTATGCGTTCTATATTATAACGGCATGAAAGCAGCCGTAATGTTCCAACGAAATAAAATTATTTTTCCGCGCACGAAAAAGCCTCTGTCGAAATTTCTTCCGACAGAGGCGTGACGATGATAACGATATTATTCTATTACGGTTTTATGTAATCCAAAAACAATGCTCCGATTTTCTTTATACGCTTGCAAACGCCGCTGTGGTTGGCAAATCCAAGCATTTGCGCTATCTCTACCTGTGTATACCCAGCGAGTAGGAGTTTGACGATTCTTTGGTTTTTATAGTCCAGCCGTGAAGTAAAACGCTCCACATCAAGGCGGCTGTCAATCTTTTCAAAAGGATAATAACATGGCTCGTCTACTTGTGCGAAGTCCAAGACCTTTGTCTTTGCGCGGGTATGATACCATTGACGGTGGAAATCAGTTTTGATACTGCTCCGGCGCGAGTCGTAATCCTCATGGGCGCGGTGTTCTTTAACGGCATCATGCCATAAAGGGAAATCGCTGTGGCCTATGAAGTATTCCACCATTTCGCGGATAGTGTCGGCGGCTAATTCATGTGTAAGATATGCCATTTTGTCGATAGGGTCAACATTGGCGAAATAACTCTCAGGCGTTAGTCCCATCTTGCGGAACACTTTTGCCCACAAGAGATATGCATGTGCCATAATATAAAACGGGTCATAGCCGGAGTATTTCTCCATGCCGCCGCGAATACCGAGATAATCCCACACTAACCACGCCCATGTGTCGCAAAGGGCGAGCTGGAAGTAGTCGCTATCGTAGACCTCGCGCCAATGCGGGTCGTCAAGAGCCTTATGCGGTTCGCGGGGAAAATCGGTCAGTCCCGTCCGCGCAACGACTTCTTCCGGCAGGAGGTAGAACATCATCAGCGGCTCGTGACCACGGAAGCGTATGCTCATACCTACCTCCTGTGTCGTGAAACACATCTTACCATTTGTTTTCGACATATTATAGCACAAAATGTTCCGTGTGTCAAAAATAAAGATGTCGGTTGCCCGACACCCTTATTTTGCGGTATAATCCTAATCGCAGACCAATTCACGGACTACTTCATCGTGTCCCATTTCGAGCTTTCGCCGTTTCCGTGCTGCCGAATCAATTTCCCGGCACAACGGGTAGAGCTTTTCCGATAACAGCAGTTTGCTGTACAGAATCGGTCTGTGTTCACACAGGTATTTTTTGTGAAGCTCGCCGTATAATCCAAGCGGCGGCGCGTCCGGCGGGTCGGACAGTTTGAGATTTGGCAGGAGATAATCTCCCGCGCGGGTGTAGGTAATCATAAAATTCTCCCTTCTGCGGCAGTTTCAGGCCGCAAGCAGCCTTGCCAGAATCGCTACAGACGGGCGGCTGCCATGTTGTTTTAGTAGGGTTTCTTTCAAACCCCCTCTACAACATAGCACTTCTTTAATACTAATGTTTAGTTTGCGCAGAATTAAGATTTGTTCAAGTTGCTGTACAGCGGCATCGTCATATAGCCTATATGCGTAAGCGTCGCTTCGGGTACTGGTTATCAGTTCCATTTCCTCGTAATACTTCAAAGCGCGCGCGGAAATACCATATTGCAATGATACGTCGCGGATTTTTATAAGTTCACCCATGTTTCTAACCTCCATAATGTTTTATTAAACTATTATAAAGTCATGCGCAACGGTCGAGTCAAGAGGTATTGTAAAAATATTTTTTAATCGTCTTTTTCCCAGTTTTTTATTTCGTTTTTCTGTGAAGAACACGCAGAGAAATCCATATGCAGAAAAAAGCTTTGGTAATAATAGATATGCAATTAGTTTGAAGGCATTTTTACGATATAATTTTACACAATCTTAGCCGCGCTCAAAGCAGCAACAAGTCCTTCCCCCGCTGCCTTAGCGGCTTGATAGGGCGCGCCTGCACAATCGCCGCACGCGAAAACGCCTTTAATGTTTGTTTTTCCGTCGCTGTCAATTGCGATTACGCCGTTTTTCGTTTCCAACCCGTAAATAAGGCTTTCAATCGGCATTGCTTCCCTGATGAAGAAAACGCCGTCACATTCTATTGTTTCGTTTTCCGTGACAACAGCGGTCACGGTTTCATTTCCGATGATTTCCTTGACTTCGCTGTCTATAATTTTCACATTGTCTTTCCCGCAAACCTCAATCAAAAGCTTAATGTCTTCTGCACCCTCGCTTGTTTGACTGACCACCGCAACTTTTTTTCCTCTGTAGAGCATCGCGTCGCAGGTCGCGCAATAGCTTACGCCTTTCCCGACGAACTTTTCCTCGTTTTTAACACGTTTTGTCCGAATTACACCGACGGCAAGAATAACTGCCCTTGCTTCGATGATTTCCTGCTCGACCTGAATCATAAAGCGCCCGTTTCCCGCCATTATCTGCATAGCTCGCCCGGAAATTATTTCTGCACCTGACGCAATGGCGTGCGAATAAAACGCGTTCATCATGTCGCGACCGCTCATTTCGGGCATTCCCAAATAATTATTAACAATTTCCGCCTTATACATCGCGCTCGATTCAATTCCCGCACCGCTTATGACCACTGTTTTCTTGTTTCGCGCCGAGGCAGTCAATGCCGCCGAAAGCCCCGCGACACCCGCGCCGATTATCGCAATGTCAAACATTTCAGAATCCTCCTTGCGTAATAAGTTATTAAATTATTATATCATACTTTTTTCATAATTATCATTTAATTTAACTCCCTGTGCTTTTGTAATGTCTCACTCCTATTTTCCATATCAATAACGAACCGCTCAAGAATGCAACTCCTGCCGGAAAAGCGAGAAAACCCGTAAAAACAGGTTCACCCCAGCCGCACACCAATGAAGCGGGATAGTAGCTTATCAATAACACGGGCATAAGAAACGTAAATGCTCCCCAAAGAATTTTCGGCATATAGTCGACAGGGCATTTCGTTGTTTGATAGCTTGTGTTTGTAAATATATAAATCCAGTCAAGCCCTTTTATCGTGAAAAATGCTATTCCCGAGGTCATAACAAAAACGCCTGTATATATCAGCAAACCGCCGATTAGAGCGAGCGTTATGATCGACAAGTTAAACAAACTGAAGGAAACGCCGAGGCGGGAAAGTATCCATATTATGGTGGCTACCCCTGCTATTGGGCGCGGAAGACGGTGCAAATGAAAATAAGAGCCCGCAATTTGCGTGAATAATGAATTTGGGCGCAGTAATAAACGGTCGAAATCCCCCGAGCGTATTGTTTTCCACGGAAAATAATCAAACCCTCGGCAAAGACTTTCGGCAAGCCCGAAAGAAGTGACCGCAAGCGCATATATCAATAAAATTTGCTCCATCGACCATTCACCTACGCTGCCGAACCGTGAAAACATCAGAAGAACCGCAATTGGGTCGGTTAAAACAACAAACGCAGTTTGTACGCACATAAGCCACCAACCCTTATATTCAAGACCCGCCGAAATGTGCATTTTTATAAGCTTGCAATAAATTTTCGCCTCTCTGAACATAAATTTTCAGCTCCCCGTGCTTCTGTAATGCCGCACTCCTATTTTCCATATCAACGTCGAAAGAAATAGGAAAGCAATTCCCGTCGGAAGTGCGAGCAATCCCGTGAAAGCGGACTCGCCCCACCCGCAAACCAACGATGCGGGATAATAGCTTATGACAAACATCGGAATGACAAAGGTCAACACACCCCGTATGAGTTTCGGTAAATAATCTATCGGACATTTCGCAACCTGCCTGCTGTTACTCGTAAAGATAAATATCCAGTCAAGTCCTTTAACCGTAAAGATTCCGATTCCCGCCGTAATAATGAATATGCCGGTATACATTAATATTCCGCCGATTAGAGCGCATATAAGAACTGTAATGTTGAAGAAATTAATCGTTACATTAAGGCGAAACATCAGCCATGCTATGGCGCTAAGTCCCGTTACAGCCCAAGGAATTCGCCCGATTCGAAAATAAAAACCCGTAATTTGCGTAAATAAAGAGCGTGGGCGAAGCAGCACGCGGTCAAAATCCCCCGAGCGCACCATTTTCCACGGGAAATCTTCAAACCCGACGCAAAAAATCTTCGCAAAGCCATATGATGTCGAAGCGAGAACATAAATAAACAAAATGCGTTCCATCGTCCATTCGCCGACACTGCCAAACCGCAGAAATATCAGCGGAATTGAGATTGTATCTAACACTATGCCAATCATATTGCTTATAAAAACCAACCGCCAACCCCGATATTCAAGCCCTGACATAATGTATATTCTTATTATTTTAACATAAACCTTTAACCCGCTCCACATATCAGCCTCCTTGAATAACGGCATTTTTTATTTTGCTTTTCATAATCATTTGTCCGAAAATAATGAAAACCACAATCCACATTAATTGAAAAAACATGGAAACAAACCCATCATTCAGGCTTGTCGAGCCGACATAAAGCCTTGCGGGTGTGTCCAAAGAACCCGCGAACGGCTGAAATCTTAAAAAATTCTGCATAAAATCGGGCCAAAGCTGTAAAGGCAGATAGGTACCCGAAAAGATTGACGCTAATAGATTCATCATGTTCATTGGCCCGTCGCCCCAAGCAATGCCAGTTCTAATCGCGGTTACAAACATATTAAACGACGCGCCGAACAGGAACGCGAGAAAAAGCGATGTTAAAAACAAAAGTAAATTAATCGGCGAATGCGGCAAACCAATTCCTATTCCGTTTAATCCGAAAACAGACAACACAATTCCAACCAAAAACACCATCCCGCCACGTAATATCACGTTGCTCGCGCTTCCCGCCGCCGTTCTCGCGAACCAATGCCAATAAAGATTTAGCGGGCGGCAAAGCTCGACGCTGATGTCGCCGTTCACGATTTTGGTTTGAATGTCGCCGTCTATTCCCATCGCGATCAATCCGAAGGACGATTGAGCAATCCAAATATAGGAAATGCTTTGCAATAATGTCAAGCCGTTTATGTTTTCGCTTGTATTGTTTCCGAATTTGAAAAAAACCGTAATGACAATAATTTCAATCAACGCCCAGCAAGAGCTTACAAGCGAACCTGAAAACGCCGCGAACCTGTATTGAAGCCCCTCTGCGGCTCGAATTTTGAACAATGCCAGCCCGGATATCAATGTTCTTCTCATAGCTCCATCTCCCGATACATAGTTGCAATCATTTCGTCAATGTCCTGCTCTTCAATTGTAATGTCAACCAATGGCAACCGTTCCGCCAAGAGCGCGACGATTTTTTGTGCGGGTGTTTTGTTCGGGTCAAACCAAACGGTGCAGTGCTTGTCATTAATTTCAACCTTTTCCGCTCCCTCGATTTCAAAAGAGCCGACTTCAGCCGATATTTCGGCATTTATTCGTCTTAACGGCGCGTATCTGTGCTTTAAATTGCTTAAATTTCCATCAAACAATAGCTTCCCGTGCCCGATGACCATTACTCTTTCACACAACGCTTCTATGTCGTCCATGTCATGTGTCGTAAGTAGCATGGTCGTTCCGCTTCTTCGGTTTTCTTCCTTTAAGAACGCCCTTAACGCTAATTTTGAAACCGCGTCAAGCCCGATTGTCGGTTCGTCGAGAAACAAAATTTTAGGTTCGTGCAGCAACGCCGCCACAAGCTCACAACGCATACGTTGTCCCAAGGAAAGCTGTCTTGTCGGCGTTTTTAATAATGAACCGACGCATAGCGCCTCAACAAGTTCGTTCAACCTGATTTTATACCGCTCTTTGGAAATGGCGTAAATATCGCAAAGTAAGTCAAACGAATCCTTGACCGGAACATCCCACCAAAGCTGACTTCGCTGCCCGAAAACAACCCCGATTTGCGAAACGTGTTCGACGCGCTCTTTCCAAGGAACACGTCCAATTATCACGCAATCGCCCGAATCGGGTGTCAAAATGCCGCTCATCACCTTTACGCTTGTCGATTTACCCGCACCGTTCGGTCCGATATAGCCGACAAGCTCACCCTCGCCAATCGAAAAGCTGATGTCGTCTAACGCTTTCACGATTTTAACTTCTCGTTTAAATGCGCCTTTAAACAGATTTGCTTTTCCATCAGGTCTTTCATAAACTTTAAATTCCTTTCGAATGCCGGATAACTCAATTTGCGCCATGCTTATCGCCTCCTTGTTTCAGCAATTTTACAGGGATTAAATTGTTTTGTAAAATCGGCTCTGCGTCGCTGAGTTGCTTTCTGATTCGATTTTCGCCGCTTAAGCTCCTGTTTTCTCTTTTTTTCAAAATAATGCTTGACAGGTTGACATTTGCATGGTAATGTATATTCATAATCGATGCGGAAGTACCGAGGTGTTCTATATAGTTCTGTCTTTTCAACGGCATTTGTGCAAGCAAATGCCGTTTTTTGTCGAATTATATGTGATTGAATTTTTAAAAATGCAAGAAAGAGAGTGTTTTACGATGGAAAAACAATTAATAAGTCAAAGAGTTACAAAGGGTGCAGAAAGAACGCCCCACCGTTCGCTTTTCAAGGCGATGGGCTATACAGACGAAGAACTTTCACGTCCGTTAATAGGCGTTTGCTGTGCGAAAAGCGAAATTATACCGGGGCACATCAACCTCGACAAAATAGCTGAGGCGGTCAAACGCGGCGTTTTGGCGGCGGGCGGAACACCGATTGAGTTTCCTGCGATTGGCGTTTGCGACGGGATAGCGATGGGGCACGTCGGCATGAAATATTCATTGGCGACAAGAGAACTAATCGCCGACAGCGTCGAGAGCATGGCAATGGCACACGCTTTCGACGGGCTGGTTCTAATACCGAATTGTGACAAAATCGTGCCGGGAATGCTCATGGCGGTAGCAAGAATAAACATTCCGAGCGTCGTCATTTCGGGCGGACCAATGCTTTCGGGAAAGATGAACGATTCAAGTGCACCGCTTTGTTTGTCAAATACGTTTGAAGCGGTCGGAATGTATAAAGCGGGAATTATAAATGACGAAAAATTGTTGGAATATGAAAATAAATCATGCCCGACGTGCGGCTCGTGTTCGGGAATGTACACGGCAAACAGCATGAACTGCCTAACAGAAGCGCTCGGAATGGGGCTTCCCGGAAACGGCACTATTCCCGCGGTTATGGCGGCGAGAATAAGGCTTGCAAAACTTGCGGGAACAAAAATAATGGAATTGGTTGAAAAAGACATAAAACCACGCGACATAATGACCGAAAAATCGTTTATAAATGCACTCACAGTCGACATGGCATTGGGTTGCAGCACAAACAGCATGCTGCACATTCCCGCAATCGCGCGCGAAGCGGGTGTCGCATTTAATCTCGATACAGCAAACGAAATAAGCGCAAAAACACCGAATTTGTGCAAACTCTCACCCGCAGGCATTCACGCGATTGAGCACCTCGACGAAGCAGGCGGCGTTTCGGCTGTTTTGGCGGAGCTTGACAAATTGAAACTGATAGATAAAGATTGCATTACGGTCACAGGAAAGACATTGGGCGAGAATATCAGAGGAGCTGTAAACAACAATTCAGAGGTAATCAGATCTGTCGAAAACCCATATTCAAAAACAGGCGGGATAGCTGTTTTGAAAGGAAATTTGGCGGAAAACGGTTGTGTGGTAAAACGAAGTGCGGTTGCCCCGGAAATGTTAAAACACAGCGGAAAAGCACGCGTTTTTAACAACGAGGAGGAAGCCATAACCGCAATTTTCAGCAAAAAAATTGAAAGAGGAGACGTCGTTGTTCTGCGCTATCTCGGACCAAAAGGCGGACCGGGAATGCCCGAAATGCTGTCGCCGACATCAGCGCTCGCGGGAATGGGACTCGACAAAGAAGTCGCGCTTATCACAGACGGACGGTTCTCGGGCGCAAGCAGAGGCGCAAGTATAGGTCACATTTCGCCTGAAGCGGCGGTCGGAGGGATGATAGCACTTGTAAACGAAGGCGATATCATTAACATTGATATAAACGGCGGAAAAATCGTATTGGAGGTTTCCGAAGAAGAACTGGCGAAACGACGCGCCGAATGGGTTTGCCCCGAACCGAGCGTCAAAACAGGCTATCTGTCGCGATATGCCAAGCTGGTTGGCGGGGCGCATTTGGGTGCCGCGT
>JGI994J12354_10004153_pt1 | contig 13164 bp, 12 predicted proteins | sample IntmicLarv3ML3BL_FD_12354 | JGI IMG/M metagenome (IMG submission 12354)
TTTTTCTTGTCAGATAAATAGCTTTATTTATTTATCTATCTATTTTTCCGTTATGCCTACAATTGGAATTGCCGACACGACATTTGCTCGCTACAACATGGGCGCAGCCGCTGTCGATGAGTTAAAGCAGCGCATCAATGCAAAGATTATCCGCGTAACGGTTCCGGGCGTTAAAGATTTGCCCGTCGCCGCTAAAAAATTAATTGAAGAACAAAATTGCGATATTGTGATGGCGCTCGGAATGCCCGGCGGCAAACCGCAGGACAAAACGTGCGCGCATGAAGCCTCTCAAGGAATTATCATGGCGCAGCTGATGACAAATAAACACATTATTGAAGTTTTTGTTCATGAAGACGAAGGGCGCGATGACAAAGAATTGGCTTTTTTAATGAACAGCCGAACGCGCGAACACGCTTTGAATGTTGTTAAAATGCTGACAGCACCCGAAAAAATGATTGGCGAAGCCGGAACCGGTCAGCGTGAAGGATTTTCCGATGCCAAACCGCTTCAGTAATTGAAAAAAACGAACGCGTGAGATTTCGGTGAAATTATGAGAACTGTTTTTGCGGCTGTTAAAAGACAGCAGATTCGGGATTTTGAAAACGGCGAAATCGGCAGCGATCAAATTCTCGATATTTTGACAAAAGCCGATCGAGTCGATTTTCATCAAGTCGATCGCGCGGTTCATGTTTTGGCAAACGATGATGAGTTTTCAGAATATTATGATATCATGGGCGGCGGCGAAATCCTTGCCGGCGAAAACGGTGAAGCTTTAATTATCGATCCCGTTTATTTTGAAAACGAAAACGGCGGTGGTTCTGTTATTTGTGATCCTGCCGTTTACATGACAAATGATGAAATCAAACGTGCCGCCGATATTTTAAAAGAGATTGACGAATCAAAATTCAAAGAAATTTTTGATTTGAGAATGAAAAAATTGACGCGATGGAGTTTTTTAAGCAAAGGAAAAAGAGAACTCAAAAAAAGCGCGGCTGACATTTCCAATTATCTTTGGAACGAAGTAAGCGTTCTCAAAAGGTTTTATGAAACGCACGCGGAAAACGGAAATTTCATTGTCATTTTCATAATATATGAAAATGAAGATTTTGAATAAAGCCGACGGAATTTTGAGCCGCTTGAATAAATATTTATTAAATTACTTGTTACATGCTTTAAATTAAATCACAGGAGATAATTAAAAATGACAATTAAAATCGGTTTTGTAGTTGCTGAATTCAACAGAGATATCACATACCAAATGGAAATTCTCGGCGAGGAACACGCTAAATTTTTGGGCGCGGAAGTCACTCAAAAAATCTACGTTCCCGGCGCTTATGACATGCCGCTCGCAATCAAAAAATTATTAGATGACAAAAACATCGACGCTGTCGTCACTGTCGGCTGTGTTATTGAAGGCGACACCAGTCACGATGAAGTTGTTGTTGCGCAAGTGACACGTAAAATGACAGATTTATCACTTGAATACGGTAAGCCCGTCGCGCTTGGAATTTCCGGTCCGGGAATGACGCGAATGCAGGCAATGGAAAGAATGGATTACGCTAAAAGAGCCGTGGAAGCAGCTGTTAAGCTCATTCAGCGTCTCTGATTTTAAAATGTTAATTTCTGAATTCAATATTTTTTTAAATTGAATCAATAATTTTTCATTTTTCAACGAAATAAAATAACTCGGCTGATTTTTTTCAGCCGAAACTGTTTTATTGAATCTTCTTTTCATTTTACTATTTACAAATAATTTTACCATTTACGAATTTACTATTTCCGTAAGTCATTCATATCAAAATTAAAATTCGAATTTTGAATTCGAATTGAGTTTTTTAAGGTGCGGACAATGATTTCATCAAGAATCGAGCGGGTTGAAGAATCTGCAACACTCAAATCCTCAAAAAGAGCGAAAAACTTAATCAATCAAGGCATTGACATTATAAATTTTACACTCGGCGAACCTGATTTCGATACGCCGAAAAACATCACGGACGCAACGTATGATGCCATGAAAAGGGGCGAGACGCATTACTCTCCCGGTGCCGGAATCCCCGAACTTCGTCAAGCCATTGCCGATAAACTCGTCAATGAAAACGGCATTCCGACAACCGCCAACGATGTCATGGTCACGCCGGGCGCAAAACTCGCCATTTTTGAGGCGATGATGACACTCATCGAAGACGGCGACGAAGTTTTGCTGTTTGATCCGTCTTGGGTTTCTTACGATGCTTGTATCAAAATGGCAGGCGGAAAAACAGTTTGGGTTCCGACCGATGCCGACAAAAATTACGGTCCTGCCGGCGATTTATCCGAATACGTCACCGACAAAACCAAAATGATTGTTATCAATACGCCGTGCAATCCGACCGGTTCCGTTTATGAAAAAAGCCAATTAAAAGAAATTGCCGACTTGGCAATTGATCACGATTTCCTTGTCATGTCTGATGAAATGTATGAAAAAATCATTTATGACAAAAAGAATTACAGTATCGCTTCTTTTGATAACATGTACGAGCGAACGATTACAATTAACGGATTTTCAAAAGCGTATGCAATGACCGGCTGGCGTCTCGGCTACATGAACGCGCCGAGCAATATTTTCCAAAGTCTTGAAAAAATCCAAAGTCATACCATCAGCAATGTGACGACTTTTATCCAATACGGCGGACACGAAGCTCTTGTCGGTCCCCAAGACGAATTACACAAAATGCAAGCCGCATTTAAAGAAAGAAGAAATGTTTTAGTGGAAGGTCTTCGAAAACTCGGCTTGAAATGTCCCATGCCCGATGGCGCTTTTTATGCGTATCCGGATATCAGCGAATTCGGAACAAGCGAGGAAATTACAGACAGACTTTTAGATGAAGCGCATGTTGCCGTTTCTCCCGGAATCGCATTCGGTGAATCCGGCAAAGATAATATTCGAATTTCATACGCGGCTTCCGTTGAAAGAATTAACGAAGCTCTTGTTCGAATGGAAAAAGTGTTCAAATAACAGTTGAAAAAAGAATGCGAAAAGGTTGTTATTACAATTGACACCTTTTTGTATTACAAAACTGTTATTAAGTAAAAGACTACATTTTGATTCATCCAAAAACAGGAGAACAAGAAATGCCTCATTCGGAAATACCGTGGGAGAAAATTGCGGTTTTTGATATCAATCACGGCGGACTTTCTATTGCGTCCCGTCTTTTTAAAAACGGGATTAATGCCGCCGCATTCGATGTTTATCAAAAAATTTCACCGGAAAAACGCCTTGAATATGCCGAAAAATCGAATTTTAAAATATCGGCTGATCTGAATGATTTAGAAAGCGATTACGATCTCGTTTGTCTCCCTGTTCATTTAAGTCCTGAAAATGAATTTTACAAAAAGGCTGTCGAACTCGGAATTCCGATAATGACGCATCATGAAATGGTTGGCCGCCTGCTTCGAAGCGATTCCAGAATCGCCGAGCGGTATTTAATTGAAATTACCGGCGTTCGCGGAAAAACAAGCACAGCCGTTCTTTTATCTCAAATGCTTTCTTACAAAAATCGTGTTCTCTTGCACACTTCCGAAGGAATGACTTTTTGGGAAAACGGAAAATTTGAACGAATTGAACCCGGAATCAGTATCACTCCCGCTTACATTCCTGATTTGGCGGAAATGGCATTTAATCGAAAATACTTGCCGGATGTTTTGATTTTTGAAACATCTCTCGGATTTACGGGAGCGCAAGACATTGGTATTTTGACGGAAGCACAGCCGGATTATATGATTGCCGGCGGCGCAATGACTTCAACAGATGCGAAAACAAAAATGATCAGCCGTTCCAAAGAAAACAGCACTTTCGTCATCAACTACGATGATTTGGAAACGCTTGAAAATTATATTCGCGAAGATCAGGAATTGATTGTTTTTGATGATTCGGGCGCGGCAGTTGAAGAAAATACGCCGACGGATATTTATCTCAATGTTTCTGTCGGAAAAGAAAACGAACAAGTTGTTGAAATCGAATCTTCCCGAACCGGAATCTTTTTCAGAGCCGAACTCGGCGCCGGCTATGATATTAATGCTTATAAAACGGCAATGGCTGCGGCTGTTGCAACCGCACTTGAATTGGATATTTCCGAACAGATTATTGCCGATGTTATTTCAAATTTCAGCGGCGTCAAAGGACGAATGCGTGAATACATCGAAGACGGTCGGCTGATTTTGGATAATTCCAATTCGGGCTTGACTGTTGAATCCGCCGCTTCCGCTCTTGAATATATGCAAAATAAATATTCCGATAAAAAGTCGGCGGACTATGATCCCGAAATTGAGCGGGGAATTACGGTCGTCATCGGCGGCGAAGACAAAACAGTTTGCGAAGGCATCAATCTTTTAGATGTCGAAGAATTCATTCAAAAGAGTGAAAAAGAAGTCAACAGTTGGATTATTGTCGGCGAAGAAGTCGGCGCTTACATAAAAGCCGTCTTTGATTCTCAATTGGAAAACGGACTTTTTGGCTGTCCGAACAATCTCATTTATCTCAAAACTTACAAAGACGGATTCAAAAAAGCTCTTGAAATATCAAAAGAAGGCGACATGATTATTTCTGCCGTTAAATGTTTCAGATAATTTTTAGGAATAGGTAAAAAAGATGTCAGGAAATGAAAAATTAATTATTCATCCGCGCCCCAGTTCGATTGTGGCGTCACTCTATACGCTTCGCGATTTAAATGTCGATGTTGCGATACTGCATGGTCCGCCGGGCTGTTCTTTTAAACACGCGCGCTTGCTTGAAGAAGATAAACTTCGTGTTTTGACCAGCGCAATGGATGAAAATGATTTCGTATTCGGCGGCCGCGATAAATTAGAGCGGACAATTGATAAAGCGATTGAATTGTTTCAGCCGAAAACGATTGCTTTGGTCGGTACTTGTACCAGTATGATTATCGGTGAAGAGCTGACCGATTACGAAACATACGCCGAAAATGTTTCAATTTTATGCGTTGAAACACACGCGGGCTACGCAAATAATACGGACGGCGTTATTTCTGTTTTAAAACCGGCAGCAGAATGCGGTATGATTTCGGAAGACGAATTCAAACGTCAGCAGCATTTATTAACCGAAGCGACCAATGTCGAAATTCGTCACGGCGCTGCCAGCAAAGGTTATTTAGAACCGTCACGCGGCGACCTCAAATACAAAGCTGCCGAACGATTGCTTGACGTCGTTCAAAGCGGTAAAAAAATCCTCGGCATTTTAAATGCAAAAAAAGAAACGGCATACATGTTTGCTGATGAATTGATTGCGCTTTACGAAACGGCAAAGCTTTTCGGAATGGAAAAAAATATCATTATTTTTATGAATACCGATCTCGAACTCGGACTTCCGCGCGTTCGCGAACACGCTGTTAATGTTATGAAAGCGTTTGAAGCGCAGAATATTCCTGTTCATGAAATTATCGGTGGTCTTGACGAATATGCAATCACAGGCGACAAAGTTAAAGAATTAATTTTAACAAAATATTCCGATTGTGAAGCGGCATTGATTGCAGGTGTTCCGCATGCGCTTTTGATGGAATCGTTTGAAAATATGGAACTCTTTTCAGTTACGAACGGCCCGAGACAAGTTTTGCCGTTAAAAGAAATGGGTCATCATCATGTAATGGTGGAAATTGATTTACATCCGCAAACGCTCGGCGTCACGGAAATTGTGGCTTCCGAATTCGGAGATACATTAAGATCTGTTGCGGCGGACAGAATCGGCGAAAACGGCGGCAAAAACTGAGGATAAAATATGAAGAAGATTATTGCGATTTACGGAAAAGGCGGCATCGGAAAATCCAGTACTGCCTCAAATATTGCGGCAGCTTGCGCTTTAAACGGCAAAAAAGTAATGCTTATCGGCTGCGACCCGAAAAGCGATTCATCTATTACACTTCTCGGCGGAAAAAGAATTCCGACTGTGCTTGAAATCCTCAAAAATCAGAAAGATGTCAAGAAAGAAGATGTCATTTTTGAAGGATTTCACGGCGTGAAATGTATGGAAGTCGGCGGCCCCGAACCCGGAGTCGGCTGTGCCGGCCGCGGTATTATTGTTGCCATTGAAACGCTGAAAAAAATTTATCCGGAATATTTGGACAACGATTTAATTATTTACGATGTTCCCGGCGATGTCGTTTGCGGCGGATTTGTCGCGCCGATTAAAAAGGGATTTGTGAATGAAGTTTATGTTTTAACATCGGGCGAATACATGCCGCTTTACGCCGCAAATAATATTTGCCGCGGATTTAATAAAATCGGTATGGAACTCGGCGGAATTATCTGCAATTCCAGAAATGCCGACCGCGAAAAAGAATTGGCGGAAGAATTTTCCAACAAAATCGGAAGCAAGCTTATCGGCTACATTCCGAAAGATCCGTTGGTTCAAAGCTGCGAACGCGACGGATTTTCAGTTTTGGAAAAAGCGCCCGAATCCGAAATCGCAAATGTTTACAAACAACTCGCAAGAGATTTGCTTGAAAACGATGCGCGCGTTAAAGCAAAACCGTTGGACGACAATGAATTAAGAGAATTGTCGAAAAAATACAGCGATTGAAAAATCGTTCAAATTTTTAATAAACTATACAAATTGAAAGCAGGAGAATGAAAATGACAACCGACAACCGGCAAATTCCGAGAGTTTTGATCTCAGCCGATCGCTCTTCCTCGGGAAAAACAACTGTATCTATGGGAATAATGGCCGCATTAAAGGCACAAGGATATGTTGTTCAGCCGTTCAAAGTGGCGCTGGATTATATTGATCCGGAATACCACACAGAAATTGTCGGTCGCCGCTCTCGAAATTTAGACGGGTATTTAATGGAGAGCGAAGGCGTCATTGACGTTTTCAACCACGCCTGCAATTCCGAAGAAAACGACGGAAAAAAAGCGGACATCGCCGTCATTGAAGGCGTTCGCGGTTTATATGAAGGACTTGACGCTGAAACCGATATGGGAAGCACGGCGCAGATTTCAAAAATATTGAAATGTCCGGTCATTATGGTAATAAACGCGCGCAGTATGACACGTTCATGCGCCGCGCTCATCAAAGGATTCGCGTCTTTTGATCCCGATGTCAATATTGCCGGTGTCGTTTTGAACAATGTCGGCAGCCAAAAACACGCTGATAAAGCGATTACCGCGATTGAAAAAACAACAGGAATTCCGGTTATCGGCGTTGTTTACAGAAATCCCGAACTTGATTTTTGGATGCGGGAACTTGGTCTCATTCCGATTCCGGAAGGACGAAAAACTTATGACAGATTTGCCGAGAGAATCAAATTAATCGAAAGCACAATCCAAGACAGTATTGATTTGGATAAATTGCTCAAAATTGCCGAAACGGCAGGAACGCTTGATATTCCGAAAAACAGCCGCTTTGAAGAAAGACCGGCGGTCGCCGGCGAAAAAACGCCGACAATCGGCGTTGCTTTTGATGAAGCTTTTAATTTCTATTATCCCGACAATCTGGATCTTTTAAAGGCGCAAGGCGTCGAAATCAAACTTTTCAGCCCGCTTCACGATTCCGAAATTCCGGAAGTTGACGCGCTTTACATCGGCGGCGGAACGCCTGAGATTTTTGCGGCTGAGCTTTCTGAAAATGAATCTATGAAAGAAGCAATTCAAAAAGCGTCGAAAGACGGAATGCCGATTTTTGCTGAATCCGCCGGCATGAATTATTTGACAAACAAAATGATTCTGAGAAAGAAAGACGAACCGGAACAGGTTTTCGGAATGGTCGGCATTTTTGACTGCGACACAGTTTACGGAAGCGGCAAGCGTATTGTTACTTATACGAACGCTGTTTTTGAAAAAGACACGCCGATCGGAAAAGCCGGAAATACGTTTATCGCACACGAATTTCATCATTCGCTTGTTGAAAATGTTTCAAAGGATATTGAATTTGCAATTGATGTCAAACGCGGTTTCGGAATTATGGATAAGAAAGACGGAATGGTTGTCAATAACACAATCGGCACTTACATTCACTATCACGGCTCGTCCTATGTTGATTTTGCGAAAACATTTGCTGACAGCGCGCGCAAATATCAAAAAACGAAGGAAGAATGAATATATACGAATTCTTCCTATTTTATGAAAAAATAATCGGGTGTCATTTTGAAAACCAAAATTAAAGGAAATTACGTTGTTGCGGATATGGATGCCGTTCCCGTTTTGTATGATTCGGGATATTTCGGAAGACCGCGAGATGATGGGCTTTATTTGAGGTTTGTTGAAGCCGCTTACCTTCTGTTTCGCGGAAAAATCAGTATTGTTCAAAATAACAAAGAAACCGATTTTGATTCTTTTTTGGAATTCGCATCGGCAAAGGAAGATTTTTTTGAATTGAGATATTTGGTTTACAAAGACCTCAAAGAGCGCGGCTATTATGTTCAGTCTTCCGCAACGGATTTCAGAATTTATCCGCGCGGCGGACATCCGGGAAAAACATCTGCGAAAAGTTATCTTTTTGTTCGCTCGGAAAGGATGCCGATTTCATTTTCTGAATTGACATTGCGAATCAATGAAGCTCAAAATGTTCGCAAGCAATTCATTTTGGCTGTTGTCGATGAAGAAAGTGATATCACGTATTACGATGTCAAGCGCGCCGACGGCGTTAATAATTTTGAAGGCGCGATGAAAGCACCTTATCCGCCGGAAATTGATAGCTGCAAAACGCCGATGAAAGCGGTTTTGTTTAAAGAGCGTGTCATATTAAACGATAAAGCAGCGGCAAACTTACTTTACAATCGCGCGTTTTTCGGAAAAATGATGGATGAAAACCGTCTTTTGCTTTCGCTTCCTGAAGCGCTTTATTTGGCTGAAATCGGAATTTTAGAGCTTTTTGATATGGAAGAAAAGAAGCTTTCAAAAGATGATTTTGTTTGTAAGGCTTTGGAAATTGATTCAGAATTTTGGAAAAAGTTTATCGTGTACACCGAACTCAAAGAGCGCGGTTTTGTTCCGAAAACCGGTTTCAAATTCGGGACGCATTTCCGTGTTTACAGCAAAGTCGAGTCGCTTGATAAGATTCCGCACTCTGAATTTTTGCTTCACGCGATTTCGCCTGATGATGAATTTAAATTGCCGGCGACGTCGGGCGCAATTCGATTGGCCAACAGCGTTCGAAAAAGAATGATTTATGCCGCGGATTTGGGAAATCGCCGCGAGTATATCGAGTTTGAACGAATTAAAATGTAAGGATTTTTAAATGTCAACAATTATTGCGGTGGATATTTCAGGAAGACATCGGATTGATGCCGGATATTATATGGTTTGCGCGGCGGTTTCTCTTGAAATTACGCCGGCAGCGCTTGAAAAAATTAATGAAATCAACACGGAGTCTTTTTTATTTCAAAAGTCGGCGGAGCTTGTTGATATTGTCAGAATTATTGAAAACACCGCCGCCAAAATCAAATCGAAAGGAACAATCGTTGTTGAACGCGGCGATTTGTTTAATACGGACGAGCAATTGATTCAGGCAATGTTTTCTCAGGAAATACGCTATCAGGAATCTATCGGAGACCGAAAAGCAATTGAGCTGGCGCATCATGTTTCTTTAAGCACTCGAAATTTGCTGCTCAAAGAAACCGGTCAAAATATTACAATTTTAGAAGACGATTTGGAGGAAAGAGTTTGAACCCGCATCAAGAACCATCAATTGAATCCAATCGAAATGTTATTCTTGTGATGCGAACCGATCCCGATTCGGATTCTGAAAACAATGAACGAAAACTTCAAGAGTTTTCGGAATTAACAAAAGCTTTGAATGACCGCGTTTCTGAAATTATTGTTCAGGAGCGTTATCCCGACAGAAAATACAATGTCGGCAGCGGTAAGGCGAAGGAAATTGCAATTGCCGCCCGAGACAAAAAAGCGAGCCGTATCATTTTTTATGATCCGCTGTCAACATCGCAGATTTACAATATTTCTAAGCTTTGCAGCGAAGCGGGCGCGGATTGCCGCGTTATTGACCGTTTCCAACTCATTTTAGATATTTTTGCCGAGCGCGCCACAACGCACCGCTCAAAGTTGCAGGTTGAGCTTGCTCGATTGCGTTATGAACTTCCGAATGCGCGGATTTTGGTTTCGCTGTCTAAAAAAGAAGAACGCGCCGGCTGGGGCGGTCTCGGCGATTATGAAGATTCTTATGAGCAGGATATCAAGAAAAGAATTGCGAGAATCACAACCGAACTTAAAAAAGCGGATTTGGAAGAAGAAGCGCGCCGAATTTATCGTCATAAAAACGGCTTTTTTACAATTTCTTTGGCAGGTTATACAAACGCCGGCAAAAGCACGCTTTTTAATTCGCTTGTGAATGAGCATACCGAATCCAAAGATATGTTTTTTACAACGCTGATTCCAAAAACGCGATCGCTTGTTATTCGAAAGCGAAAAATTCTGCTTACGGATACTGTCGGTTTTATTGAAGATTTGCCGCACTTTTTGGTGGACGCTTTCCGTTCAACGCTGGAAGGCATTTATTTTTCAGATATGATTCTTCTTGTTGTGGATTTCAGCGAGTCCGTCGAACACATTCGAAATAAATTAATTATCAGCCACGAAACGCTTTGGGAAAAAAGCACGTCTAATATTATTACCGTTTTGAATAAATCCGAATCATTGACGCGAACCGAGCGAAAAAAGAAATTGGACGAATTATCGCATTTAATTTACAATCCGATTTTCATTTCGGCAAAAACCGGGGCGGGAATGGATAATTTGATTGAAGAAATTCATCGAAACCTGCCGCCGCTTTTGACGCGAACCGTTTCTTTGCCGAATAATGAACGCGGCGCTGCGTCTCTTTCCTGGTTTTACGATAACGGTATCGTTGAAGAAATCTTATACGGCAAATACATGACTTTTGAATTCAGCGCGTCGGAAGATGTGATGGCGAGAACGGATGACGTGATTTCAAAGGCGAAGTGAAAACTTCAGGGCTGAAAATGAAAGATTAAGTTAATAATTCGTCCGGCTTCGTTCCCTTTATATATTTTGATTCTTTCTATTTTTACGGAAAAAATTATAAAAAAGTTTGTCTGTTGCAGATTTTATATTGCGGCAGCAATGATTTTTTCAGAAAAACTCAAAATGGAGTTAACAGATCATGGATAAACAAACACAGGACGTTCTTGAAATTCTGGAACAAAATGCGAAAGCAACTCCCGAAGAAATTTCAGAACTCACCAGAATTCCGCCGGCTGAAGTTCGAGAAATGATTCGGACATTGGAAGCGGCGGGCGTGATTCGGAGCTATAAAACAATCATTGATTGGGATTTGATTGAAAATCCGAATGTTTACGCGTTTGTCCAGTTGAAAGTGTTACTTGAACGCGGTCACGGCTATCAGAGACTGGCAGAAAGAATCTGTAAATTCACGGAAGTTAAATCTCTCCGGCTTTTGTCGGGTGATGATTATGACTTGGAATTTATGATTCAGGGAAAATCTATGAAAGACGTCGCATTTTTTGTCGCCGACAAAATCGCAACGCTGGACCAAGTTCAAAATACGTCAACCCACTTCATTTTAAAGACATACAAAGAAGACGGCGTTGTCATGGACGAAAAGGAAGAATTAAAAAGATTGCACGTTTCGCCTTAAGGAGCGACATTTCATGACACAAATACCAAATTCATCACCTCGAAAGGTGGATCAAATCGATTATTCAAAATTTATTACGGCTAAAATGAAAAATGTGCCGCAATCCGGAATTCGAAAGTATTTCGATATTGCCGCCGGCATTGAAGATGTAATTTCACTCGGCGTCGGCGAACCCGATTTCGTTGCGCCTTGGCACATTCGAGAAATGTGCATTCATTCTTTGGAAAAAGGAGAAACTTCTTACACATCCAATTTCGGTCTTTTGGAACTTCGTGAAGAAATTTCAAAGAGATACAAAAGAAATTACAATTTAGATTACAATCCTGATAAGGAAATTCTTGTGACAACCGGTGTCAGCGAAGCGTTAGATGTTGCTATTCGCTGTATTGCCGACCACGGCGATGAAATCATTGTTGTTCAGCCGACGTATGTGGCTTATATTCCCGAAATTATGTTAAGCGGCGGCGTTCCGGTCATTGTCAAAACGAGCGCGGAAAATGATTTCAAAATCATGCCGGAAGAGTTGGAATCTAAAATTACGCCGAGAACAAAAGCCATTATTCTTAATTATCCCAACAATCCGACAGGCGCCGTCATGACGCGTGAGGATTTCGAAAAGATTGCGCTGGTTATCGAAAAGCATAATTTGATTGTGATTTCCGACGAGGTTTATGAATGTATGACTTATGACGGCGCTCACACGCCGTTTTCAGCTATTGACGGCATGAAAGAGCGCACAATTTTGCTCAACGGCTTTTCAAAATCATACGCTATGACCGGCTTGCGTCTCGGATACATTTTGGCGCCGCCGCAATTGATTGCCGCCATGATGACAATTCATCAATACGGTATGATGTGCGCGCCGATTACATCTCAAATCGGGGGCATTGAAGCTCTTAAAAACGGTGAAGATGAAATGCAGGCGATGGTTCGAGAATTTGACCGCCGCCGCGTTTTAATCGTGGACGGATTCAACAAGCTCGGTTTAGATTGCTTTGAGCCGAAAGGTGCCTTTTACGCTTTCCCGTCAATTAAATCAACCGGATTGACCGCCGAAGAATTTGCCGACAAATTCTTTGCCGACCAGCATGTCATCACAATTCCCGGAACCGCATTCGGCGAAAGCGGCACAGGACATTTGAGATGCGCGTATGCGACTTCACGCGATGAAATTAAAATCGCGCTGGAACGTTTTGAAGAATTCTTGAAAAAGATTTGATTTTAAAAATATGATTTAAAAAATTATATCGGCAGCTCATGTAAAGCATAAATTTTTGTTTTACATGTTTATTGCTGCCGCTTTTTTCTATTTTATTTTTATTTTTATTTTATTTTTAATTTTTTTCGTTTTTTTGCTTCTTTTGTTTTTTTCAGTTCTTTTTTTCAAATGATTTGAATTAAAATCATAAAATTAAACTCAAATTTCCAATAAATTTCGGTTTTTTGGCAAACTCGAACATAAGTTTTAAAAACAGAATTTACTTTACGGTAAATTATGGAAATAGGTATAGAAGTCATTATTATTGCAGTTTATTTAATTGCAA
>JGI994J12354_10004154_pt1 | contig 13164 bp, 14 predicted proteins | sample IntmicLarv3ML3BL_FD_12354 | JGI IMG/M metagenome (IMG submission 12354)
ATCCAATCAACAACGGTATATCTTCATCTTGCCGACACTACTGGTGGAATTATCAGTCCTGCGGATCATATTAAAAATCCTATATTTGAGGATTTTCCACTATGATTGAATTACAGGGTATATTGAAACAATACGGTAAAAATTTTTTAGAAAATTATAAGCTTTCATGTGATCAAACAAAAGCATTCAGAGCCATATTAAATTGCAGAACAGCTACGTTAGGCGGACATGCTGACACCTGCGACCAATGCGGTTTTCAGAGAATTTCCTACAACTCCTGTCGAAACCGTAACTGTCCTAAATGCCAAACATTTGCAAAAGAACAATGGATAGAAAAACAAAACGAAAGTCTGCTAAATGTGGGATATTTCCACGTCGTGTTTACTTTTCCTGACACCTTGAATACGCTTGTGTATCAAAATCAGGCAGTCGTATACAATCTGTTTTTCAAAGCCATGTCCGAAACCTTGCTTGAACTCGGATTTGACGAAAAGTATTTAGGTGCCAAGCTTGGCATAACAGCTGTTCTGCATACGTGGGGGCAAAATTTACTTTACCATCCACACATCCATTGTATCATTCCAGGCGGCGGTTTAACAGCTGATGGTAAATGGGTTTCCTCTCGGAAAAAATTTTTTATGCCGATTAAAGTGTTGTCAAAAAAGTTTAGAGGTAAGTTCTTATTTTATCTCAAACGTGCAAAACTGTGTTTTTTCTCCGATATCAAATATCTTGAAAATCCGAGAGAGTTCGATGCCTTTATCTCAAATCTGTATCAAAAAGATTGGGTTATCCCTTGTATTTTTAAAGGCTACTATGATGACTTTAGGCGACCCGGAGATCAACTTTTCCGCATAGGTCCTGATGATGGAAACACCGAGGCGTATAAACAAGTAATAACGTTTTGGATAACCCCTTCAAATCCGCAAGTAGACGTGGGCGCAACTGTTTCGTTTCGCGCAAATGCCATGTACGAGGATGGAAGTCAAGAAGATGTAACATCAAAATGTATATGGGTAAGTTCCGACCCCGGAACAGTGTCTTTAAGCGGAACCTCAGTGCAGACAGCTTCAGCAGTTAAGTCAGGGTCGGCTGTAATACGGGCCGAGTTTATTGGCTATTCTAACTCAACATCTATGGTGGTGGTATAGTATGGACACTTGTTTTGAAGATGCGACGGAACTTGTGGATTTTTTTAATGAGCATGAAGCTGAAATGAAAGAACGCTATAAGAAAGTGCCAAGCATCGAAAAAAGCGGTAGTGCTTTCAGACAAAAAAGCCATGCCCACTTTGTCGTAAGGGATTATATGTTTGATAAAGGATTGACTGCTACCGACTGCCAGATTAATAAGATGGCTGAGATGATTATAATTGAGATTTTGGCGGAAAAATATTTAAAAAACTCATCGACATGCGTATAATTTAGGCGTATAATAAATAGTGCAAGGAGGGGTTAAAATGAAATCAAGGGAAATAATTAAGATACTTAATAAAGATGGTCGGTATGAATTAAAGAATAAACCAGGCTCACACAGGCAATTCAAACACCCAACCAAAAAAGGTAAGGTAACCGTATCAGACCACCCCGGCGATATCGACCCCGGTACACTAAAAAGTATCATGCAACAGGCGGGGCTGTAAAAAGCCTTGTTTGTTGTGTCATAGAGGAGGATTTATTATGCGTAAATTAACTTATTTTGCTGTATTTGAACCAAATAAAGATGGGGGATACAGTGTTTATTTTCCCGATGTATTGGGCTGTACAAGTAGAGGGGATAACTATGAACATGCTGAAAAGATGGCAAAAGAGGCGTTAGGATACCATATTTATGAGATGGAAAAGGATAACGATGAAATACCTATAGCAAATAGTCCAAACAGATTAAATATTTTTCCCGAAACAACACAAGGATATGTTATTTCGCCTATTATTGTTTATCCGGATTTAGTCAAAAATCAGTTAGACAATAGGGCAGTTAAAACAAATATTACTTTACCAGCATGGCTAAAGGAAATAGCAGAAGAAAACAATGTAAACTATTCACAGATATTAACAACTGCTTTAAAAGAATATCTTCACATAGAAACCAACTCTTAAAAAGGGTTGGTTTTTTAATGCAAAAAAGAAAGGAATGATATTATATGGCAAGCAAAGATATCATCATTTTAATTGATGACAATGAGATAGAGACAAAAATAAGAAGAATTAAGAAAAAGGAATTTAAGGATCTTGCTTCAAAACTTGCAAGTAAAGCAGATGAAGTTGTTAAATTGCTTGATACAAAGGATATTACATCGGGGCTGCCCGTGTTTATTGAAGAAAACGTTGATTTTATTTGTGATGAAATGATTAAACCGTTTACAAACCTTGGATCAGCAGAGTTAGACGAAATGGATGTTGTTGATGTACTAAATCTAGGCAAGAAACTACTTGAATATAACGGAGTGAGTGTTGAGAAAATTATAAATTTTTTAAATCCCAACCCAGCAGCGAAACAAAAAATAGCCGAGGCGCTAAACTTTGGAGGGGTAGCGGTTCCTTCCTAGATATGACAGAGGAATTTTTCATTGTTATTGATGAGTTGTTGGCGAGGGAATATGGTTGGCTTCCATATCAGACTGACGAGCTTCAGTGGGCAGAAGTTGTAAGATTCACGGAAGCTATTAACCAACGCAGCAAGCAGAAACAAAAAGAGAAGCTAGATGAATATATTATTTTGACAAATATAATACACTCATCAGAACCAATCAAGCTATTGGATCACTTGCGGGGCTTGATTCCAGAAGAAAAATATAAGAATGAGATAGGCGACATTCAGAAAATAAATGCCTTGAAAGAAAAAATGTCTAGGCGCACGTTGGGAGGTCGGACGAATGGCAACAGATAATGTGGTTAGAGTACTATTTGAATGCTATACAGACAGTCTTAGGCGAAGCGTTGAACAAGTAACAGATTCCCTTAGAGGCTTAGGAAACCAAGGCAGGGATACCTCCCGAAAATTGGAGCTTAGAAATGCCCAAAGGGAGACCAGAAACTTTTCAGGCGAAGTAAGGACTGCTACAGACAACACTCGTCGAATGGGTAGAGAGGGCGAGCAAGCAGGTGATCAAATAAGAAAGGGCATGAAAAGAGCTGAATCCGGCGTAGATAGATTTCGCAAATCTCTTAATAAAGTGATGAAAGTGTTAGCAGTCAGCTATATTGCAAGCAAGGTAAAGAGTTTTTTCGGTTCGTTTGTGGATTACGTTCAAGAAGGTTCTGAAATGGCTACATCATTTGCTTTAAATCAGCAGAAATTAACACAAGTTATGCGGAATACCATGGATGCTACTGATGCAGAAATACAGAGTATTGTCAAGCTTACGGAGGCACAAGAAAATTTAGGTGTTGTATCCAAAACAGCACAAATTGCTGGCGCTCAAGAATTGGGTACGTATCTTGAAAAGTCAGAATCATTAAAGAGACTGATCCCGATCATGAACGACATGGTGGCACAACAATATGGCGCTAATGCGTCACAAGAGAGTGCGGTTGGTATTGCAACAATGCTAGGTAAAGTCATGGAAGGCCAAGTTGGGGCACTACTCAGATACGGCTACAGCTTTGACGAGTTACAAGAAGGCGTTTTAAAATATGGAACAGAAGCAGAGAGAGTTGCTGTATTATTTGAGGTTATAGGCGGCAGTGTAGGTGGTATGAATGAGGCATTAGCCGAAACAGACGCTGGTAAAATAGGGGCACTTGCGACTGCGCTAGATAACACAAAAATAAAAGTTGGCGAAATGACTAACGCTTTTAAGGCGCAAATAGCAGGGCAAATATTGCCTCATATGGGCTCTTTGTCTGATACAGTTATACGAGTTTTTGATAATATTTTCACTTCATTGAGTAGCGCGTTTGAAGGTGCAGACGTAGAAAGTATTATCCGTAATATAGAAATGGCGATGGCGTCATTAGGGCAAATGTTTGTACAGACATTGCAGAATTTACCGTCCATAATTGAAACTGTAACAAGCACTATCTCGTGGCTTTCAGAAAATCTCAGATCCTTAATAGAAATCGTAAAAATAGGAATCGGGGTATGGCTGGGTTTTCAAACTGCTATGATGGTGGTTAGTATAGCAGCAAACCCAGTCCTCTTCATTATCGGACTTATAACTGCAGCGATAGTAAAACTATATACGGAGTTTGAATGGTTTAGGCGCATTGTAACAATCGCCATAGAAACAGTTAAATTAGCAGTTTTGGGGCTTGCACGATTGTGGCTTACGCAATTTCGGTTGATGGCTAATGCCGTTGCATTCTTGACAAGCCTAATACCCGGAATAGGAGATGCCATGCAGGATGTGGCTAACAGAATAAACGGCTTAATGGACGGCATAGACAATAAAATTGTGAATACGGGCAAAAATATAGCTAAACTGCTGGCGGGTGTAAACGAAGCGTCAGGAGCAGTAAGTAGTCTAAAAGACGATACCGGCGGAGTTGAAAATTGGAATAATGATTATAGCTTTGAAATGCCTACAATAAGTCAAGCAACTCTAGATGCAATTAACAATGCTGGCAAGGGGAGTTCTTCAAAGGCTTCATCGGGTTCGGCTGCCGCAAAGGATAATCGTACAGCTTTTGAAAAGGCGAAAGAAAAGGTGGAAGATGAGTACAGAACGAGAGAAGATTTAATCAATTCTCAGATCACCCTTGCGGAAACAACTGGAAACGAAAGAGCGAAGAAATCTTTTCAACAGACACTTACAGAAATGTATAATGAAAAACTTGGTTCATTAATGGGACTTGATAAATTAACTGCCAGTACCGATGAAAGAAATATACTAGAAACGGCCAAAAATCGAATACTTACTGAAATTGCTAAAGTTACAAATGATATAAAAGAAGGTGTAAATGAATTGTTAGGTTCGTTTAATGCCCCTTCTGAAATCACAGCATTAACAGAATATGCATATAACACCAATAACAGCACCAATAACAATTCGATTTTATCAAGGGTTATATCGACACCCACGATGAATATGTATCTGACTGTAAAAGATCTAGGGAATAACAGTGCGGCTGACGCAAGAAGCAAGCTAGGCAGCTTTGCTAATGCTATGCTAGGTAAAGATGATATTGTATTCAACGGAATGAGGGATGTTGTAAGAAATTAAGGCGGTGCTATAGTGGAAAACCTATTAAATTATCATAAACTAAGATTGTTATATTCTAGGGATAAATTAATTCTTAATGAGGGCTTTGAATCTGTAGATGGCTGGGAAATAACTGATGACTGGCATGTAATGACTGTAGATACAAATGAAGATAAATCATCAGGTCTAAATGGAGATATTGCTATAAACAGTGCAGGCTCATTTTGGGGCGGCATAATGGAAAAGGAAATAGAGCTTTCCAATTATGCTGAAATTCTATTTGAACACTATGTTAAAAATGAAAATGTTGAAGACAGTGCAAACAAATTAACATTTTCAGTCGATGGGGTTAAAAAGTTAGAAATTATAGGACCTTCACCATGGCAAAGGTGCATACCTATAGGACTCACGCCGGGAAAGCATACCATTAGATTTGAATATGTCTTTGAGGGTGAAGATCCGGCGCATAAAAAAGGCGTTATAGATACGGTTATGGTATGGCAAGCCAAAGGCGTAAATTGTTTAGTTACAGAATACACACCTCCAAAACCTTCAAAAAATGTGGGTAGTATTAACGTGTTAAGAGGGTTTACACGTTTTCAGGAAATGTCAGTGGCGGACACAGAAATTAACTTTACCGCAGTATTCGAGGGGCTTAGTTTCTTAGAATTTATGCAAAAATCTGATGAGCCATTTTATTTTGTAGATGAATTTGGCATTTGCTATCGTGGTATTTTTCCAGAATCGATTGACCCTAAAAATATTGCTATGAATCAAGTGTACTCTGTAGAGCTTACAATGATAGCAGGACAAAAGACAGGGTTTGGTTTTTGCTGATATTCGAAAACATTTTACGTATTAAGCCGCATCAGTTCAAAATTGATGTGGTTTTTTTCATGCCAAAAAGGATTGATGAACATGCACGACCTTTCAATTGAATTAATCGAAAAACTTGCTGATATACTGCAAACTGGAAAATCAGCACCAAACCACAAAGTAACAGTGAGGAGAGGTAATAAAGATAAGACATATGAAGAATTTCCGTTTGTATTAACTGAGGTAACTAGAATTACAATAGAAAGACGTTGGAATATGGCGGCTGACGAAGTAGAGATTGAAATGTCTAACATCAATGGTTATTATTCTCCAGACTATGGTGCTGGTAAAAGCTATAAAAACGTTCGTGGTGAGTTGCCGCTATCAGGATATAAAAATGTGATTCAAGCATTTAATGAGGTAGAATGTGATCTTGGATATGGTAATTCACTCGTGCGAATGTTTACTGGTCAAATACAGAGTATTGACATACGAGAATCACCGCCATCTATTAAGTTTAACGCTTTAAATGTCTACAGAAAATTATTAAAACCTATAGACCCTATTAACACGAGAGAGCTTGTATACGAAGATGAAACAGCATTTAACATTATAAAGGATTTATGCAATAGGGCTGGTATTGAAACTATCGTTTATGACAACGAAACAATTATCAGTACAAAAGCAGAAGAGTCAGAAAATTCCGATTCAGAAGAACAGGAAGATACGGATGAAGGAGCAGAGTTTCAAGTTGCAAATGACTTTAAAATAAAAGGAAAAGTTACATTTCTGCTAGGTACAGATTACTCAGATTCTATGAAAAAAATTCTTGATATTATGAACCACCGAATCACAGGCGGACGCTACGGCGAAATACAGATATTGAAAAATAAATTATATACTCAGCGAGATTTTCATAACTGGGAATTTGACGATTTTATAGACTTGTCCGAAGGTGTTTATAAAATCGATTCATCCATCATACGCAACAGGGTCATAATAATGTCAAGAAATGGTTGGCAGGCATTTGAGGATCCTTATTTAGTCAATTATTGCAATGGTGAGATTATCTCGAGTGGTCTTGAAGTGGAATGGGCCGAAGAATTAGAGCAAAAGTGGGCTGTAGCAGATAATTTTTTCTTATCAATGCGGCGTAGAATACGTAGAATTTCCGTAGCAATTCGAGGCAATCCGGCCATGGATATTGGAGATTTAGTCAAAATGAGAATGCTAACGTCAACAGCGACGGGTAAATATGTGATAATTGCAATACGAAGCAATTACTCAAACAAAGGATATATTGATCAAGTTGATTTAGAATATGCCGCCCCAACAACAGGGCGTTTCTGCGAACCGGCAGAAGGTGATTACGGGGCTTCGGAAGATGAGGGCGAGGGAGGCACTTCATCTCCAGTTGTTATGACTTTGCGCGACAAAATTGTAGATGAGGCTAAGAAATATCTAGGTATTTATTATCAATGGGGCGGTTCGTATCCGGACACCTATGGTCTTGATTGTTCTCATTTTACGTGGCGGGTACTAAATACATTTGGTCTTATGGATGGGTACAGAGTTGCGCATGACCAGAAAAATTGGTGCAAATCAATCTCCAGAGACGAGCTGCTACCAGGCGATTTAGTATTTTATACGTGGGGAGGTTCTAGGGTTGCACACGTTGTAATGTACATAGGTAATGGTCAAATCATTGGTGCTAATGGCGGCGGGCAAAGTACAAAAACCGCTAAAATAGCGCAAAATCAAGGTGCAAAAGTTAAGATACAGCCTGTAAATTATGGTCCGCCAGCTTTTTATGGTAGACCCCCGGGGCTTGCATAGGAGGTGTACCATATGGCTTTTTACGACTACAGAGAGCCTATTGAGCAGGTGGTTGATAAATATTTTGAGAAAAAAAGATTTTATTCAGCTAATAGCGGAGGAAGTGATATACAACTAGGAAATGGTGCATACCCTGATGACAGCCTACCCGAAACACCCTGTTTAATCATACGTAATGAAGAAGGGCTTGCTACTAAATTTATATATGGCGACACAAAATCACTTGAAAGCGAAGAAGAAGCGTCACCACAGATATGGATGGAAGAACTTATTAGGGTAGATGGTACTGTCACAAAAATTATTATGACATATCCTGACGGAGAGTCTGTAACAACTGAACTTGTTAGAGGTTCGGACAAAAAAGTAATAGAGTATAAATACAGCGAAGTTCAAGAGGGGGCTGATTAGATGGCGCTTCCCGTATATGTAGTAAATTTTGATGAACTACTGCATTCAATAGCATTAGATAATGTTAATGTTGAGATTGACAATTCAAACATAGAGAACCTTTTAAATGAATACTTTCCAGAACTACTAGCGGCTATCCGCAGTATAAGCCCTTCTGGGGGCATTGATGGAACACAAAAAATAAAAGGGTTCGCCTCAAATGGACAAAAAATCTTTTTTACTACAGATAGTCTTATTGCACTGACAGGAGTAACTTTTTCTCAAAGTAAGTTTGATGCGTGCTGTATGGATAGATGGTACTTAAAAATAAGTAAAACTATGGAAATTGAGGAAATTGAGGAAGTTGTAGAAGGTGAAGATAGCAGTATATACAAAGATACTACTTTACTAGATGGGATCTTTGCAAAAGACGCGCTTCAACATAAGCATTTTGAAAGATTTTACCTTGTTCCGCCAGGCGGAACAATAATGATAGAGCCTTTTAATGCAAGCGCGATCGCTAAAACATTTTGGTTTGACCTTGAATACCTAGACAATGTAACAGTGCATATGCCTCCACCAGCCACAACACAGCCACAGCCTTTGGATGAAGATTATCTTAAAATGTTCGTTACTGAAGACCCGCAAGACCCGAATTACATAGACCCAAACTCTATAGCTGTAACATATCCAAAGTTAGATACATACTGGGGTTATCCCGGATCTCCTCTTTCTCATAATTTTTACGAGGGCCGCAATGAATTACGCATTGAGTTATTTGAACAAAGTGCAGCCAGTAGCGGGCCAGTAACTAATTTTCACAAATACCTATGGAAACTGGTCAGCGATTCTCAAGCAGATAAGAATATTACAGAATTGGATAATGGTTTTGTCAATGCAAAAACTTATATGTCAGATATTGGAATAACAAATATAAGCCATCAAGTTTCNATTTACATGACATATCACNCAAAGGTTATAAACCTAGCATTTCAATCATTTACATCCGAATACGACTGCGGGGATAATTTGGACGGGTTTACAAAATATGTTCAGAAAGACAAGTGTTTTGTGTTTGACTGGATTGATTGGTGCGATATTGAACCCAATCCTGACGCTGGAGGGTTTGCGATAACTGTAGAGCAACTGCCCGGATTTAAGTCGTGTTTAAATATAGAACCACAAATAAAGGATTTTCCCATAGACGGCAATGGTGTTCAGAAAGTCCACCAATATAAAGTAATAGGATCACAGCAAGGGCTTTATGCAATAACAGAAGGTTTACCAGATCCGTACAGTAGCTATTCGTGGGACAATATATCGGATAAAAATATTGAAAAAGAGGCTATGTTGGCACAAGTGACTATACACGAGATGGGTCACGCTGTAGACGCATACGCTAAATATAGAGGAGACTCCAATAGGCTTGCCTATACGGATGAATGGCTAGCTATCTGGAAGTGGACGACAGTCGCTACAGCGAGTCAATTTAGGGCAAATGATTCATATAAAAAATATCCTAAATATCTAACTGATTATCATATGAATTGGAATATGGCTAATGGCGAACCGCCTCTTACTTATTATGGGTGCACCGACCCAAAAGAGGATTTTGCTGAAACCTATGCGTGTTATGTAACAAACAGAAAATACCTTCAGGACAAATACCCAAAAAGATATGCATTTATGCAGAAATACATAGACGTAATGGTAGAAGTATAGAGAGGAGGGCCAACATGACATTAATTTTAGCTCATAAAAAAACCAATGCAAGGTTAGTAATAAGCAACGACAATTATGAAACATTAAATAAAGTTAGTGTTTCGGGTGATAGTTTTTTAGTGGATTACTTTGAGGGATACTTTAATAAACAACTAACTACAAATTGGGGTGCGTCCGCTAGGATACCAGATAAATTTATACATGACGGTAAAATTAACAAACATACAGATGAATTTCTCAGTGAATATTTTAAGCCACTATATGGTGATATATACGACATAACATATAGTCAGTTATAATTAAAAGCGAGATGAATACTAATGAGTTTACCTAAATATATGATTAACGTGGAAGAATTGGGTGAGATGTTAAGTGGCGGCGTAACCCTAAACGCAACCGTTGCCGACAGCAATCTAGAAGAGCTTCTAACGAGTTATTTAAAAGCTCTTCTAGAAGGTATGGGGCAACTATCCCCTGAGTTTGAGGGCATTCGTATGCAACGTTCGGTAGGACTCCATAGCTATATACCAGCCTTAGCCTTCGATTACGAACTGATACGTGTATTTGAGGAAGATGTATATATTACAGGATTGACATATTCTCAAACAGGGTGGAAAGTCACTGATTGTTGGAGTTTGTATATAGGTGATAGGCTTTTATTTGATGGGTTGTTTACAAAAGAGTTGGGCGAATATAAGCATTTTAATATCTTTTATGCTGTTAAGGCGGGTACAGAAATCAAAGTGATTCACCATAACAATTCAGGCAATAGTAAGCAGATATGGTTTGATATTGACTATCTAGCATTCAATTCAGATCCTTACTTTCCGCCGATTCCTCCTATCCCAGAGCCGGAGCCAGAGCCAGAACCAGAACCAGAACCAGAACCGATCCCAGAACCAGAACCAGAACCGATCCTAGAACCAGATGGATCTATCATTGTTATTGTCAAACCTGATGAGATAAAGGAGATAGGCTATGCCGAAATCCAAGAGGGTGACATGGGGGATTTAATTTTCACAATGGAATTTATGACGCTATCAGGGGCGGCTTTTCCAGACTTAGAAGTTGCAGCACCAAACGGTGACTCTTTCGGCTATTCTCGTAAGTATTTGAAGTCAGACATCCCTGAGGAGCAGGGCAGTTTGCTTAGCTGTTCCCTTGCCACCTATACAGGCTTCCTAACGGATCCAGAAATAATGGTATTCTCTAAACCTATGGCAGGCAAATGGTATTTTTATGGTCAAAGTTTAGGTGGCCAGGTGGATTCAGAAGTTAAGTTTATGTGCAACCGCCCTATGACTGTGACCTACAGCAGATAAGGTGAAAAGTGATTTTAAGAATATATAACAATAATGGGGTGATAAAATGTCAGATTTTAATTGGGTTGAAGGCAATTCAACCGTGAAGGAAATAGTAAAGGCGTTGGCTACCGACTTAGTGTCGGCGAGCGTAGGGGGCTGGAGTTTAGCATACCCAGCAGCTACATCAGACGTGGCTAATATAGCTATAATCAAGACAAAAACTTCTCACGATCTTGAGGCGTATATCAAACTTGAAAGACCGGCCGGAATTTTAAATCACATATTGGTCACGTTAGGAAATAAACTTAATGGGAATAAAGATGATATTGATGCAGAAAGAAGAAGCGAGCCGGCCCGTTTTGCATGGTATAGAATTAGCGAAGAAGTAGAACTTTTTGATTGGACATCGATTCAGTACTGGATGTCCTTTAGTAAAGACTTCATTAATTTAGTTCTTCAAGGCGACCCGTCACTTGATGTAGCGCCTTACTCTAATTATTTGATTAGTTACGCATACATGGGGACACTAGAAAGTTTTGAAGGTGCGGATTCAGATGATAAGTATAATTTTGGGCTAACGGTCTCCTCCGACATATTTTTTGAAACAGAAGAGGATATGCCTAATAAGTATGGCAAAAGAACCGCAACCTGTGTAACCGATATAGGAATGCTAGGAACTAGAACAGGAACGCCGTTTCAAGCTCATCTGCCTAAAAGTTCAACAATATGGGAATTTGCGGACAAGAATTTCATCACATCGTCGCAATGGACGCACAAATATCATATGAGTGATATTATCGTTTGGCATGCCTATGACCGTGAGCGTGGTAAATTACAAAATGCATTAATCGGCGATAGAAGTGCTATTTTTCATCTAGACTTACTTGTGATAGATAAGGGCAAAACAGAAGAAAAGCAATACGTGATGTTCAATATAAACGCCCCTTATAGTATTTTAAATAATAGTGCTAATAGCCTTTATGGCATTGCATTGCGTAAAAAATGATATAGGGAGGGGTACAAGTGCTTTACAAGATTAAATACCCCGACCGCCCCATACATGTTAAGCATAAGCTTTCTTTAATAAAACACTCTGTATCATACCCATTACAGCATGCTGAAGGTAATAATAACAAGCACTATCCATTATTTTTGAAAGGCGAAAGATGTTACTATACATTCAAATACAAAACTGTAAACGGTGGAGGTAGGTACAGATTTCGTTATGATTGCTTTGGAGAGATTTATCATGAAAAGCCAACTATCGATTTTATGTATCCCCAGCATGAGGTTGAAGTTGAACCAACCTTTATTGATTTAATATTTCCTTCTCATGAGATATTAAAAAGCAACATTATTAAAAACCTCATCAGATCCAAAAACAAAGAAATAGACTTATTTTATACTTTATACAATCTTAGCTTAAAACGTGAAAATATAATTGCGAATAACAAACAAATGAAGATTCTAGAGTCGGTGCTTAGAGGCGTAAATTATTGCAAGGAAGTAGTTTTTGGGCACATTGAAAACAAGAATATTATAAATAGCTATATTTACCAACTTGACAAGAAAAATGATATTCTAGGAGTAGCTAATAAAGAGTCTTTTTTGAAAAAGCCTGAAAACACTGCTATAAAAGAAAAATATCATCTACTTCAAGTTTTCAATATTCTAAGAGAAGCGATACACACGAAGGATTATTCATTGTCTACTTATAACAAAGAAATATATCAATTGAATAATAGTTTTCTCGAAAATGTAAAAAATTCATCAACTATTATTCACAAGGCGCAATGCCTACAACGGCTAGATAATAAAGTTTTGTCTATTCAAAAACTAAGAGAGCTAGATAAGCAGATTCAAGAGGCTTTGCCTATTCAAGAATCAAGAGAGCTAGATAAGCAGATTCAAGAGGCTTTGTTGCAAATAAATTTTCATTTGGAGGGGGATAATAGA
>JGI994J12354_10004155_pt1 | contig 13163 bp, 12 predicted proteins | sample IntmicLarv3ML3BL_FD_12354 | JGI IMG/M metagenome (IMG submission 12354)
ACCCCTGACGAGGCGCACAAGCGAAAAAGCTGCATAGGCTGCGAAAAAAAGAAATGCGCCTTTGATCGGGATCTGCAATGGTGCTTCGAATGCACGGAGTTCCCATGCACCAAATTGAAATCCATGAATCGGCGATATGCGCAGGATTACGGAGTTGATTTGATCCAAAACGGCCTCGACGCCCGCAAGGACATGCAGAAATTTATGAAAACCCAACGGACGCGCTGCACCTGCGAGTGCGGCGGAATTATAGACCAGCACCGCCGCCAATGCAGTGAATGCGGACGCGCCGCGACCTAGAAAAGGGAGGAAGAAAAGCTGTGGCTAAGAAATATGAATTCGACGCTATCATAATAAAGAACCCCGACATGGATGCCGCCTACGTCGAAATCCCTTTCGACGTAAAACAGGAATTCGGAAAGGCCCGCGTCCCCGTGAGCGCCACCTTCGACGGAGAAGCGTATGACGGACAACTCGTGAAAATGGGAACCCCCTGCCACATCCTCGGAATAAGGAAGGACATCCGCGCGCGGATCGGCAAGCAGGACGGCGACACCGTTCACGTCACGCTTGAGGAACGGACCCCCGAGCCGCCGCCGTATTCCTCGGTCGAGGAATACCTCGCAGGATACGATGGCGAGGTGCGGGAGCGCATGGACAGGCTCCGTGAGCTGATTCTGAGCTGTTCGCCTGATATCTCCGAAAAAATCTCGTGGGGGATGCCCACCTTTGTATTAAACGGAAACCTCGTCCATTTCGCGGCTGGAAAAAAGCACATCGGCCTGTATCCCGGCGAGAATGGCGTGGCCTCTTTTTTAGACAATCTCGCGGAATACAAACACTCAAAGGGCGCGATACAGTTCCCGAACAACCGCCCCCTCCCCTATGAGCTGGCACGTGAAATAGTCCTGTTTCGCATCCGCGAGAACACCGCCGGAAAGGAGTAGCTATGGCAAAGGCAAAGCTCCGAAAAATGCTCGGGGACGTCAACTCCCCATATATCGCCTCCCTCATGCGCCTCATTGAGACGCAGAGCAAGGCTACAATCGCGCGCTGGTGCCTCGACTACGCGTGGGAGCATATCCTGCGAATTTATGAAGAAGCCTATCCCGGTGATGGCCGCCCGCGCGCCGCAATGGATGCCGCCGAGGAATGGCTGAGGGGAAATCTGAAGCTGCCCGCCGTCAAAAAGCTGATTTTGGAGACCCACGCCGCCGCCCGCGAGGCGGAGGAGAAGCCCGCCGCGCAGGCCGCCGCGAGAACCATCGGACAAGCCGCCGCCGTAATACACACTCCCACACACTCGCTGGGCCTCGCATTCTATGGCGCGGCGGCCATGGCCTATTCCATCATCGGGACGGACGCGACTCCCGAGGCCTACGAAGAATTCGCCGCTGCCGAGTGCGCGCGAATCGAGTCCGCACTGCAGGCCATCGCGGTTCCCGACGAGCCAAATCCCGCCAAAATCGATTGGAAATGCTAATAAAGCAGGCCATCAAAAAACTTTGTTTTTTGATGGCCTAATCGCCCCCTCCAAATTGGAGGGGGCGACGTTAATTATTTATGCTATTTTTCAGGCGAGAAGCTTATTGGTCTATCCACGTATTAGCCGGCATCCACATTGTTCCGACACCCCAGTCGCCGAAGCCGGCGTCATGGACGGTCTTCTGGATAACATATGCGTCGTAAGCGTCATAAACCGGGATCATGACCATGTTCGTCAGCAGATGGTCGTGATATTCCTCAATGAGGTCGATAGCTATATTCGGATCGGTTCTGATCTGAGTATAGAGCGCCTCATCGTCGGGACGCCACATGCTCGGGAAATACTGGTAGGCGGGGTCGAAGTGGAGCCTAAAAGTGCTGGAGATGCTGGCCAGAGCGCGCACGACAAAGAAGAGCATTCCGTCCCAGCCGTTGGCGCGCAGTGTGGTGGAGGCGCCGGATTCCGGGAACTCGACAGTCGCTTCGATGCCGATGGCGCGGAGCTGCTCCTGCACGGCTATGACGATGTCACGGTCGCCGGACATGCCATATATCGTGGTGCTGAAGCCGTCGGGATATCCGGCCTCGGCCAACAATGCCTTGGCTTCTTCAACATCGTAATAGAGCTTGTATTTTGCCGTGTCGGGCTCTGCAAACGAGCCGTCATACGGCGCGGGAATGACCTGCTGCGAGACCTCGAAAACGCCGAACCCGCGAGCCGCAACGAGTGATTCGCGGTCTATCGCCAGCGATATCGCCTGACGAACCAAGACGTTGTTGAGCGGTGAGTTCTCGTCCAGGCTGCTCGGGAACAGTCCCATCGCGCCCATCGGGATTTTGTTGACAACGACATCCGCCGTGTCCATAAGCGTCGCGACCGTCTCACCCGCGAAGGAGTTGAGAACGCTGATCTGATCCTCGCCCTGAGACTGCATCGCGGCCATCTGTGTCATGACGTCCGACATGGATATGTATTCAACGCCGTCCAGATAGGGCTTGCCTTCCTGCCAATAACCATCAAATTTTGTGTACGAGAGCTTCGAGCCGGCAATCTGCTCCTGGAATTTGAAAGGGCCGGTTCCGCAGGGATTGTCTTTCGCTGCCTGTGCGCCGTTCGCCTCATAGTACTCCTTGGAGACCATGCAGAACTGATGCGAGGCGAAAATGTTGAGGATGGCGTTTGTGTAGTCGCCGAGCTTGACTGTCACGTCATACTCGCCGGTGACCTCGGCACCAATGACGGCCGGGTTCATCATTCCGCCCTCGATGCTCATCTCGATGTTCCATTTAACGACTTCCGCATTGAACTTGGAGCCGTCGTGGAAATTGACGTCGTCTCTGAGCTTGAAGCGCACTTCAAGGTTCGCAACGTCGACGTCCCACTCGGTGGCGAGCCACGGAGAAATCTCACCGTAGGACGACTCCAGCAGCAGGCACTCCGCAAACGGAGCCAGGGGCGCTGTCATACCGGAGGCAACCTCCCAGGGCAGACCGTAGCCCGCGTTGGTGTCTCCCGTGGCGATGAGCTTCAATGTGCCGCCGTACTTCGGTTCTCCCGCACCGCCGCCGCCACCCTCCGGCGGCGCGCTACTGTTGCCACCGCCGCTTCCGCCGCCGCAAGCGGCGAGTGAGAGCAGCATCGAGGCAGCCAATAAAAATACCAGAACTCTCTTCAATTTTACTTCCTCCTATTTTTAATTGTGTTATGCTCATAACTTTTCCAAACTCATCATTAGCGCCCCGAGCACTTAATCTTATCGGGTTCAACGATAAATCTACTATATATTACACAACTATTCACGCGAAATCAATATGTAAATCGTAATTTCATTTAATAATTTCATAATACTTTTCCATTTCCATAATTCTTTCGCTATTTTCGACCATTTTCGGTAAAAAAATTGCCCCGCGACACCTGACACCGCAAATTTTATAACTGCCGCTATATATAATGATTAATATGCGAAAACATTTACACTGCCTTTTATAGAAAATCGCAAAAAACAGCTTGAAAAATCTCTTCGGTAAGTATAATATGAGAGGTAAGCATTTAGACTCAGCAGTGACTAGAAGAGGCAAGGAGGGGAAATAGAATAATCTCTCAGCAAAATAGCGTTATATTCAAAAATAATAAATTTTACGAAAGAATAAGGAGGATTACCTAATGGGTTTGGCAAAAGGTATTTTCGTAGTTGACACACACACTCACGCGCAGAGGCATGCGGCAAAGGTTTCATCGGGAAAGACAGATTCGGAGTTTTCCAAGCTCGGCGGCGGAATGGGCCGCTCGGAGGTCTATGACAACTCCCCGCGTATGCTCTATCATATGGATCGTTACGGCATTGACCACTCCGTAATTATGCCCGCGTTTGCCATGACAAATGAGCTTGACAAGAAAATTGTCAAGGATCATCCCGACAGATTCAGCGCTCTCGTTTGGGACGTTGAGACACAGGCGGCACAGAGAAACGGCACTGCCCAGTGGACAATTGAGGCCGCTGTTGCCGAAGTGCGCCGTGAGCTCGACACCGGCATGTATGTCGGCATCGGCGAAGGCATTCCCGGCGCCTCCCGCAAGTGGAGCAGCTGGAACGAGCGCTTTGACCAGATTTGCATGTTTATGGAGCTGGCAAGGGAATACAAAGTCATCATTACATATCACTCCGGTTTCCCGACCGGCTATGCCGGCGGCCGCGGCCTTGCCGACATTCAGGGCCACTATGAAGTCGACCACGCGAACCCGCTGCTCTGCCATCAGGTCGCGGCGGCATATCCGGACGTCAACATCATCCTCGAGCACGCCGGAATCGAAGGCACAGGCTACCGCACCGACATCTATGAGCAGTGCCTCACCGTCGCGCGCAGCCATCACAACGTATATCTCGAGTGCGGCCAGTGGTGGGCCGAGCTCTATAAAAAGCCTCTCACAGACCCGAACATCGGCTGCGAGAAGCTCGTCTGGGGAACCGACTGGGGCGCAGCCTCCACCCCGCAGTCCTGGATGCCCGGCTGCGAGCCCGAGACCTTCTGCGACCAGAACATCAACATCGGCCTTCCCGCCCATCAGATCGACATATTCGGCTGGGCCCTCCGCGAAGTCGGCAAGCTGAACATCCCGCAGGATGACCTCAACCTCATCCTCGGCGGAAACGCTGTCAAGCTGATGAACATCAAGACTCCGTTCACAAGACTCTTTAAGCATTACATCAAAAAAGACTAATCAAATACCCGCAACTCTGCAAGGCGGCCAACGCCGCCTCGCAGGGTTAGATAAGAAGTGGCAAAACCACTTCTTTTTACAAATTAGTTAGTATATTAAACTTTTAAGGAGGATTACATCATGGGTCTGGCAAAAGGAATTTTCGTAGTTGACACACACACTCACGCGCAGAGGCACGCGGCCAAAGTTCAGCGCGGCCAAGTCGATTCAGAGTTCTCCGATCTCGGAATGAACATGGGCCACTCCGAAGTTTATGACAACTCCCCCCGCATGCTCTACCACATGGACAAATACAACATTGACGTTTCGGTCATCATGCCTGCATTTGCCATGACAAACGAAATCGACAAGAAAATCGTCAAGGATCATCCGGACAGATTCGTCGCTTTCGTTCTGGACGTTGAGACAAGAGCCAACGTCAGAAAAGGTATTCCCTGGACGATTGACCTCGCTGTTGAAGAGCTGCGCCGCGAGCTGGACACCGGCATGTATGTCGGCATCGGCGAAGGCCTCCCCGGCGGCGGATACCGCAACTGGGACGAGCGTTGGGAGCAGATTTGCAAAATCATGGAACTGGCGAAGGAATACAAGGTCGTCGTATCCTATCACTCCGGCTTCCCGACCGGTTATGCCGGCGGCATGGGTCTTTCGAGCACAATAGGCCATTATGAGCGCGATCACGCGAACCCGCTTCTCTGCCATCAGGTCGCGGCCGCGTATCCGGACGTCAACATCATCCTCCAGCACGCCGGAATCGAGGGGACAGGCTATCGCACCGACATCTATGAGCAGTGCCTCACCGTCGCGCGCAGCCATCACAACGTATACCTCGAGTGCGGCCAGTGGTGGGCCGAGCTCTATAAGAAACCCCTCATAGACCCGAACATCGGCTGCGAAAAGCTCGTTTGGGGAACCGACTGGGGCGCAGGCTCCACTCCGCAGTCCTGGATGCCCGGCTGCGAGCCCGAGTCTTTCTGCGACCAGAACATCAACCTCGGACTTCCCGCACATCAGATCGACGTATTCGGCTGGGCCCTCCGCGAGGTCGGCAAGCTGAACATCCCGCAGGACGACCTCAACCTCATCCTCGGCGGAAATGCTGTCAAGCTGATGAACATCAAGACTCCGTTCACGAGACTCTTCAAGCACTACATCAAGAAATAATACTTCACTTCAGATATAGGAGGATTTACTTAAATGGGACTGGCAAAAGGAATTTTTGTAGTTGATACACATACTCACGCACAGAGACATGCGTATGGCGTGCAGAGAGACGAAGCTCAGTCGGAGTTCTCCGCGCTCGGCGGCGGAATGTCGCGCAGCTCGGTATATGACAACTCTCCGAGAATGCTTTATCACATGGACAGATACGGCGTTGACGTCTCCGTCATCTCGCCCGCTTTCGGAATGACCAACGAGCTGAACGCGAAGATCTGCAAGGATCATCCGGACAGATTCGTCGCCCTCGCTCTGGACGAGAACACGAGCAAGGAAGCCCACTCCGGCGGAAAACCCTGGACAGTACAGCGCGCGTGCGACGAGCTTCGCCGCTGGCTCGACACCGGATACTTCGTCGGCATCGGCGAAGGCCTCCCCGGAAGCCATGGCGACGACAGGCCCGGAACTCCCTCCTGCCCGAGCTGGAACGAGCGCTTCGACCACATCTGCGAAGTCATGGAGCTTGCCCGCGAGTATAAAGTCGTCGTGACCTATCACTCCGGCTTCCCGACCGGTTATGCCGGCGGACTCGGCATGAGCAGCATGATTGGCCACTATGAAATCGACCACGCGAACCCGCTGCTCTGCCATCAGGTCGCGGCCGCGTATCCGGATGTCAACATCATTCTGGAGCACGCCGGAATCGAAGGCACAGGCTATCGTACCGACATCTATGAAGAGTGCCTGACCGTCGCCCGCAGCCACCACAACGTATATCTCGAGTGCGGCCAGTGGTGGGCCGAGCTCTACAAAAAGCCTCTTTCAGATCCGAACATCGGCTGCGAGAAGCTCGTTTGGGGAACCGACTGGGGCGCAGCGTCCTCTCCGCAGTCTTGGATGCCCGGATGCCAGCCGGAGACTTTCTGCGATCAGAACATCAACATCGGAATCCCGGCGCATCAGATCGACGTATTCGGCTGGTCCCTCCGCGAGGTCGGCAAGCTGAACATTCCGCAGGACGACCTCAACCTCATCCTCGGCGGAAATGCGGTCAAGATGATGAACATAAAGACCCCGTTCACAAGACTCTTCAAGCACTACATCAAAAAAGACTAATTAATTACTCATGGCTCTGCAAGGTTGCTGATGTAACCTTGCAGAGCCTAAATAAGTGGCGGAGCCACTTTGAATTTATTAAGGGGGATTATGCAATGGGTTTAGCTAAAGGTATTTTCGTAGTTGACACGCACACTCACGCACAGAGACACGCATACCAGCTTCAAGCGCGGGCAGATGCTAAATCAGAATTCTCCGAGCTGGGCATGGGAATGTCTCGCACCATAACATACGACAACTCGCCGAGAATGCTCTATCATATGGATAGATACGGCATCGACGTCTCTGTCATCATGCCCGCTTTCGCAATGACCAACGAACTGGACGCGCAAATCGTCAGAGAACACCCCGACCGCTTCGTCGCCCTCGCCTGGGACGTCGAAACGCAGGCCAAGGCCAGAGCCGGCATTCCCTGGACGATTGACGCCGCCGTTCAGGAAATCCGCGAGGCTTTCGACTCCGGCATGTTCGTCGGCATCGGCGAAGGCATCCCCGGCGGACGCTATGCGCGCAACTGGGAAGAGCGCTTCGAGCACATCTGCAAATTCATGGAACTCGCAAGAGAATATAAAAAGGTCGTCACCTACCACACGGGCTTCCCCGCCGGTTACGCGGGCGGAACCCAGAGCTCTCAGGGACATTATGAGCGCGACCACGCGAACCCCCTGCTCTGCCATCAGGTCGCGGCGGCGTATCCCGATGTGCCGATAATCATGGAGCACGCCGGAATCGAGGGAACAGGCTACCGCACCGACATCTATGAGCAGTGCCTGACCGTTGCACGCAGCCATCACAATGTCTACCTTGAGTGCGGCCAGTGGTGGGCCGAGCTCTATAAAAAGCCCCTCATCGACCCGAACATCGGCGCCGAGAAGCTCGTTTGGGGAACCGACTGGGGCGCAGCCTCCACCCCGCAATCCTGGATGCCCGGCTGTGAGCCCGAGACCTTCTGTGACCAGAATATCAACATCGGACTGCCCGCGCACCAAATCGACGTATTCGGCTGGGCCCTCCGCGAGGTCGGCAAGCTGAACATTCCGCAGGACGATTTGAACCTCATCCTCGGCGGAAACGCGGTCAGAATGATGAACATCAAAACCCCGTTCACGAGGCTCTTCAAGCAGTATATCAAAAAAGCCTAACTATAAATATATTTTCAGGAGGATTTACACAATGGGTCTGGCAAAAGGAATTTTCGTAGTTGACACCCATACTCACGCGCAGAGGCACGCATACGGCCTTCAGAGCAAATCGGAAGCCCAGTCGGAATTTTCCGAACTCGGCAGCAAAATGTCCCGCACCACCACATATGACAACTCCCCGAGAATGCTCTATCACATGGACAGATACGGCGTTGATGTCGCCGTCATCATGCCCGCTTTCGCGATGACCAACGAGTTGGACGCGAAAATCGTAAAAGACCATCCCGACCGCTTTGTCGCCCTTGCATGGGACGTTGAGACCCAGTTCAACGACAGAGAGGGCATCGCACCCTGGACGATAGACGCCGTCACTCTTGAGCTCAGAAAGGCTCTTGACACCGGCATGTTCGTCGGCATCGGCGAAGGCCTCCCGGGAAGCAGCTGCCGCTACGCGCGCGATTGGAATGAGCGCTTCGACCAAATTTGCCAAATCATGGAGCTGGCGAGGGAATATAAAGTCATCGTAACATATCACTCCGGTTTCCCGAGTGGCTACGCCGGCGGCGGCCTCGGAAGCGTCATCGGCCACTATGAAGTAGACCACGCGAATCCCCTGCTCTGCCATCAGGTTGCGGCCGCGTATCCGGACGTCAACATCATTCTGGAGCACGCCGGAATCGAAGGCACAGGCTACCGCACCGACATCTATGAGCAGTGCCTCACCGTCGCCCGCAGTCACCACAACGTATACCTCGAGTGCGGCCAGTGGTGGGCCGAGCTCTATAAGAAGCCTCTCACCGACCCGAACATCGGCTGCGAGAAGCTCGTCTGGGGAACCGACTGGGGCGCAGCCTCCACCCCGCAGTCCTGGATGCCCGGCTGCGAGCCCGAAACCTTCTGCGACCAGAACATCAACATCGGCCTTCCCGCACATCAAATCGACGTTTTCGGCTGGGCCCTCCGCGAAGTCGGCAAGCTGAACATCCCGCAGGATGATCTGAACCTCATCCTCGGCGGAAATGCCGTGCGCATCATGAACATCAAGACCCCGTTCACGAGACTGTTCAAGCATTACATCAAAAAAGACTAATCGAAACACACAACCTTTTTGGGGCCTTTCGGCCCCAAAAAGCATTAAAAAGCAGGAATTCGGGCCGATGAGCCGAATTCCTGCTTTTTGTTTCAAACTTATTTGTCCCTCTCCCGCTTGCGCAGCTTCAGCGATATTCCGCACCCGTCCGCCGCCGCTTGAAGCAGACGAGCCGTAACGGTCGCCCGCTCCTTCGCGGACATTCCCTCCGTCTCCTCGGGCAGGCAATCAATTACGCTTCGCACATCCGCCAACCCGAGCAGATTAACGGCCACGCAGAAAAAGCTCTTACGCCGTCCGTCGTCATATGAGTCCAACAACAGCCGCAGCGCTTCCATCTTTTCGTCCAGCTCGGCACAAACCGCGTCCGCTCCGGCGGCTCGCAGCCTATCAAGCTGTTCCATCATGTTTCGGTGGCTTATGAATGAGTCAAAAAGGATGGCTTTCTCAAAACGCGCGCAGGGATATTCCCCGCACTGCGCGCAATATTCGACCTCATGGCGCTGGGCGCAGGACAGATGCCCGCACGACGGGTGCTTCGCCGAAAAGCCCTCGCCCGCACAGCCGGGACAACGCGAGGTGCCCTCCGTGTGAAAGCGCGGGCATAGGCCGCAGCTCAGGCCACAGGCCGAGAGCCTTGAATATTGCCTCTGACGGTATTCCATTACAGTTCCCCCTCAGATACGGGACTTATTCATATTGCGCAGCGGGCTCCCGTCCGCTCAAGACGCGCAGAGCGCCGCTCATGAGCGCGTGCATCTCGTCCTCGCCCGCAAACACATGGATGGGCGCAAGCTTGTCCACCCGCTGTTTTATCGCACCCGTAAATCTGTTTGAATACGCGAGGCCGCCTGTCAGAACTATTGCGTCCACCTCGCCCTCTAATACCGCCGCCATCGCGCCAATCTCCTTCGACACCTGATAGGCCATCGAATCGAGAACCAGCGACGCGAACTCGTCTCCGTCGTTTATCATTCTCTGCACGGCGCGGAGGTCGTTTGTCCCCAGATAGGCTAGCATTCCGCCGCGGCCGGATACCTTACTTATCATCTCCGTCTGCGTATACTCGCCGGAATAGCACATTCTGATGAGCGGCAGGGCGGGAATTCCGCCCGTGCGTTCGGGCGTGAACGGGCCCTCGCCGGAGAGCGCGTCGTTCACGTCGATGACACGCCCATAGCGGTGTGCGCCGACGGTTATTCCTCCGCCGAGGTGGGCGACGATGAGGCGCGTATTCTCATATGGCTTTCCCATCTCCGCGGCGATGCGGCGGGCGACGGCCTTTTGGTTCAACGCGTGGAACACGCTGGAGCGCTCTATCCCCGGCATTCCCGTCAGCTTCGCGTTTCTGTCCATCTCGTCCACGACGATCGGGTCGACAACATAGGCGGGGATTTTCAAATCCTTCGCAACCTCGGCGGCAATAATAGCGCCGAGCGCGGAGGCGTGTATCGAGGCCGAGGCCGAGTTCAAGTCGTCCAGCATCTCGCGGTTTATCAGATAGGTTCCGCTCTCGATGGGCTTCAAGAGGCCGCCGCGCCCGGAAACGGCGTCCAGCGACTGTATCTCCATGCCGACCTCCGCGAGGCAGGACAGGATGCAGTTTTTCCGAAATTCTTTCTGCCCGAGTATGGACCCGAAGCGCGACAGATCTTTCTCGTCATGCCGCAGAGTTTTCGAGAGCACTACTTGTTCGTTGTCATACACCGCAAACTTTGTGGAGGTCGAGCCGGGATTAATGGTCAATATCCGCAGCGCCCCCTCCGCCTTGGACGGGGCAGCCTCGCGAATCTCAACTACCGGTGCCTGCTCTACCACTTCCTTCTGCTTGCGCTGCCACACCATCTTTTCTTCGTTGAAGGTCATGCTGATATTTATTACGCTGTCGATGTCCAGCATACGTTCCATAACCTGGGCAAGCTTTGTGTGTGTACCCTCGATGTCGATCTCCATGCGCGACGTTTCGCCGTTCCCGATTTCGTCGACAAACAGCCGCGTGATATTCCAGCCCTCATGGCGGATATGTCCCACGACCTGCCCGAGAACGCCGGGGTAGTTATAAACGACCAATTCGACCCTCTGAATTTTTCTGTCTTCCATTTTCAATACCTCAAATCATGATATAATAGCTGCAAATACGGCCATTATATCGGTTTATCAGCACAATTTGCTCCTTCGCTTCGCGAAGAACCGCAAACGGTGCCAATATATCAAAAATGCTTTATATTTATGATATATCAATAAAATAGCCCGTTGCGACCTTGTTTTCCGTCAGTATCACGAGCCACTCGTCATCCATATAGGAAACACCCAAATTGTAAACAAGGGAATTTTCGGAGTCGATAGGCTCCGAGTGGAGCTTGAACGACGTCCGCTCATTTGCGTATTGTTCCTCTTCCCCGAGCAGGGCGGTGATTTCCGCCTCCGTCATCCCGATGAGCTTATAACGGTCGAGTAGATTTTGGACTATCCGAAACCTCTCTTCCGGGACATCCCTCCATTTTCCGGCCGTGAAAGTGCGCCGGTATACGAAAATTCCGACAGCAGCCAAGAGCGCCATCAAAACTCCGAATACCGCGTAATTCCACATTTTTGCGCGCTTGACTTTCACTTCATCCATTTTATTCCTCCCAACGGATAGGCAAAAGCGGCGCAAAAGCACTATCGCACTCTTGCGCCGGCTTTTCACAAAAGAGTCGGACGCCGGGATTGTAAGCTAATTTCTGGTCGTGCCTGAATAGAACAGCGCGATCGTTCCGGGGCCGATATGCGCGCCGATGAGGATGCCTATCCAACCGAGTATTACATCTCGGACGCCATACTGCTCCTTAATCATCTTCGCCATTTCGATTGTCTCCTCGCGGCAGTCCGCGTCGGCAATCATTATCGTCTGGTTTTGCAGGTCCACCCCTGTGGCCTCCATGTGCTTCAAAAGCTCGTTTATAGCGTTTTTCCGCCCTCTCGCCTTGCCGACGGTCACGAGCTCGCCTTGGTCGTTCATATGTATTATCGGCTTTATGCCGAGCACAGTTCCGACAACGGCAGTTGCCGCTGATATGCGGCCTCCGCGGCGGACATGGTTCAAGTCGTCCACAAGCACCCAGTGGCAGACATGGAGCTTCTCCTGCTCGACGTACTCATAGGTCTCCTCTATAGTCGCGCCGCTGTCCCGCTTCAAGGCGGCGAGGCGGACAATCAAGGCGTGCCCCATCGAGGCACAAAGGGTATCGACAGCCAGAACCTTTCTGTCCGGATATTTCTCCGAGAATTCCGCCGCCGCTATTTTCGCGTTATTGCTTGTTCCCGAGAGCCCCGATGAAAAAGCGAGAATGAGAACATCATACCCCGCTTCGAGCTCGGGCGTCATAAGTTCCATCCACTCGGCAGGAGACACCGCCGCGGTGGTCGCTGTCTCACCGGCACGGATGCGGTCATAAAACTCCGCCATGGTCATTTCCGTTTCAAAGGGGGTATGCGCGAACACCTTTTCGCCCATTGTAATATTCATCTTTGCGACGATTAAATCAAGCTCTCCGACAAGCTCCGCCGGCAAATCCGCCGCCGCGTCCGTAAGGATTTTGAAGCTCATATACACCTCTCCAGCATTATTTGTTTCTTCCGATTAGTAACAGCATACCACGAATCCGGGCTTTTGAGAACCACTTTTACTCATTTTCTTGCTTTCATTCTGCGTCCGTGGTCAAGAATCTCCTTGCGCAGGCGCAGATTTTTAGGCGTTACCTCAAGAAGCTCGTCATCGGCAAGAAATTCCATGCACTGCTCAAGGCTCATAACTCTCGGCGGAACGAGCCGCAGCGCTTCATCACTGCCCGAGGCACGCATATTGGTGAGCTGCTTCTTTTTGCAGACATTAACAGCCATGTCCTCCGATTTCGGAGAAACGCCGACGACCATCCCGGCATAGACCGGCGTTCCCGGAGCTATAAACAGC
>JGI994J12354_10004156_pt1 | contig 13159 bp, 10 predicted proteins | sample IntmicLarv3ML3BL_FD_12354 | JGI IMG/M metagenome (IMG submission 12354)
TTAGAGTAGGACAATAAGAGATAGAGGGGATTAAATATAAAATTGATTCAAAAAAAACATCTCAAAAAAATAAAAAAAAACAAAAACAATAACAATAAAAAACAAAAACAATAACAATAAAAAACAACAACAATAACAATAAAAAAACAAAATCAATACAAAACAATAACGGAAAAAAATGAGAAGTGGCAAAAATGTCAAATAATTCCTAAAATATCATCCACGCGGGCCCGACGCGCATATCCCGCCAACGGATCCCGAATGTGCTTTAAATTTTCGGATTTGGAATTTAAAATCAGCAAATCCGCTTTCTTTCCGATGTCAATCGTTCCTGTGAATCGGCAGCCGAGTGTGTCGGCCCCGACCGATGTCGCCATTTTAAATATTGTTTTATCCGACAAGCCGTAGATTTTAGAAATGAAATGAATTTCTTCAAACATATCCGGAGAATTCAGCATTATGTTGTCGGTTCCGATACTGACGCGAATGCCCGCCTGAAGCATATCCGACACGGGCGGGAGTCCGACGCCGGTCGTTAAATTGGAACGGATGCAGACGGAGACAGGAATATCTGCATCGGCTGCCTTTTTTACGTCTGCCTGCTCGGCTCGAGTCATATGAACCAGCAGGTCCGGATGAAGAGAAAGGGCGGCATCAATGTCGCTTCGATCTTTTTCGCCGGCATGAACCGCTAATTTTTTTCTTTTGGATGCCGTTTTGGATGAAATTTTAGAAAGTGTGTATTCATCCATATCATTTGCGCCGCTGATACCGATGCCGTCTGTTATTTCCAAAAGGCTGCGCAATTCTTCCAAAAACTCAATCGTCAAAGATGCGGCGGATTCGGAATGAGGGGACGGACAAGCGCTCGCCGGCCGACCGAAAACGATTGGGTAAATATTGCGCGATGTGTTGCGGATGGCTTCCGCCAATGCTTCCGCCCCTGAAATCCCGCCTTCGCGAAAATCGGCAAAAACCGAGATGCCGTTTTGATACATATCCCAAATTGCGGATTCCATGGATGAAACGGCCGTTTCATAATCCAAATTGGCCAAAAACCGATGCTTCAGTCCGTTCGGCGGCTTAATTAAAGCATCCAGATCTCTGAGAACGGCAAAACGCCCATTCGGATTTCCCAAAGGAGGATCTTTCAAAAGCGTATCGCCGATATGCGTATGCGTATTAACGAACCGCGGAACAATCCAATTTTCGGATTTGGTTTTTGTTTCCTCAATTTCCTTAATGAGCCCGTTTTCGATGTAAATATTTCCGAAAATCAAATCCGGCTCTTCCCCGACGAAAATAAGCCCGGAAACCATGCGGTCACACGGATAAGAAAGAACGGAGCTGTCCGCATCATCCTCTTCGCTTTTGCGGTTGCTTTCGGTTCTCTCAATTATGCCGAGCAGCCTTTTAAAATCGGAATCATCGAAGCCGGACATATGTCACCTGAAACAGAGTATAAAGATAAATCAAAGTTGAAAACAAAATAATGAAATCAAAACGGGAATTAATTATTTATCCTTTATCCGTCTTTTTCCAGTGTCGCATTGTATAGGTCCCGGCATGAGATTTCAGGATAACTCTGTCTGTGATTGTTCGGACAACCCCAATGCGGAACAATACCGTGCCAAATGCCCTTTGCGAGGGAAACCGAAGATGATTTATGGATTACCGGAAAAAATGATTCTTGGGTGTTAGTAAAGGGCGATAGCACCTTTTTATTTTGAAGCGAAAACGAACTTCAAAGACTGAAGAAACCGCTGGCGGTTAGACAAATTTTAAACTGCCTGTTTAAACTTTTTCTTTTTTGAAAAATCAAATTCTTTAATACTTTTGAAAAAAATCCATCCTTGCTCTCTGTCTTTGAATCAAACAGAACGAAACAAGGATGATGATAATTTGAAAAAAGGAAATCATGTCGGCAGACCGTCGAAAATTTTGCTTATTTTTGCAGCGCTTATTCTTATGACATTGACATTTGCGGCTTTGACTTTGGCAGGCACGGCCGCTGCCGAAGAAATTCAGACGGGAGAGTCGATTGCGCCGATGAAAATGAAAATCGACATGGATGCAACCGATGAAATAATCACGAAAATGATTTATTTGAAAAATACGGGAAATACACCGACAAATTACATATTTTATACGGAACAAAACGGCGGAAAAAATGAAATTTCATCAAAATTTCAACTGGCGGAAACAGAAACGATGATTGCTCCGGGAGATACATTTGAATTGAGCTTGACGATATCAAAAGAAGAAATTGAAAAATACAATTCAAAAGAGCTTGAAAGCGTCAAAATAAAAATCATACGGAATCCGGAATCTCAAACGCCCGTCGGATACATCATTCCCGTTGAAATCGGTCATTTGGATGAAAAAGAAAAAAATGAAACCGCAGGAAATAAAACAAGTTCAACGGGCGTCGCCGGCGGAATAATCGGCACGTCGGAAAAAACATCGGCTGCTTCGAATGATGCAAAAAACGAAGGAAACCCAACAAAAGAGGAGAAAACAATAAAAGAGGAAAAAGATGGAAAAACGGACTTGAGAGAGGGAGGGAATAAAAATCAGAGCAGAACGGCAAAAACAGTTATTGCTGTCGGGATACTGAGTGCGCTCGCTGTTTTAATCGGCGGATTGTATCTGAATCAAAAAAGAAAAAAGGAATAAAAAAAAAGAGAAATAAAACAAAAAGAGAAATAAAACAAAAAAACAAAAAAACAAAAAAAACAAAAAAACAAAAAAAACAAAAAAACAAAAAAAACAAATAAGGGAATAAAAAGAAAACAGAAAAAAAACAAAAAAAAGTGAAAAATCNCTTTTTCTTGGATGTTTTTTCCCGAACTTTTAATAAGAAAGCAGAGGCGTCTTTTTTGGCATCGCCAATCATATCGTTCTTTGCGCGGAATGAAGACATATCCGGACGCGGCGGCGGACTTCCGGGGGATTCGCGTTCACGTCTGTCGTATTCTTCATGCAGCCGCTTCAATTCTTTAATTTCGCGGGTGCGGCGGTAAATGACTTCGGCAAGGAAAATGATAAGCGCGGCGGAAAGAAGGAAAACATTGAAACTGATCGCTGTTTTTGTTTTATAAGTCGCCGTTTCGCCGTTCAATCTGATATAAAGCGCCTTAGCTTCCTGAACCGTATAAATATTTCCGCCGGTTGATTCAATCAATCTGCGGAAATCGGAATTGACGCCGATATCGCGATATTCAACCGGATAATTTACAGTCACCGGGTAACCCGAAATATTGTATGTTCCTGTTTTGTTGAAAATCAATTCCGTCGTATAAACATCCTTAGATTCCATCGTCAACAGAAGCTTTTGACCGTCCAGCGTCAACACGGGAACGCCGTCGTCATACATATGAACGCGAAGTGTTGTTGGGAGACCGACATACGTATCCGGACAATCGATAACGATTCCGCTCTCCTTATTCGGGTCGCCCATGACCCAATTGGTTGTCGCTGTTACAAGTTTTGAGCCCGGTGCCGCATATAATTCAGAAGCCCAAACATTTCCGCGGCCATTGCCGTTATCTGTTGTCAGCGATGCGACGCGGCCGAGACCGTACCGCCAGACCGTCAGAATCGGAGCGCCGTCACTGGAAATAACGAGTTTATCCGATCCGGCCTTTGGTGTCACACTATTGTAGCCGCTGACATTCGTTTCCGTCAAATTCAAGCCCTGAACGATGAAATGTTTCGGGTTGGAAATATAGAGATGAGACTCTGTAGCATTCTCATTTTTATTTCCATCACCGCCAAGCATTTTTTGGAAATTGGGGTAAATCGGAAGACCTTGTTTGGATTCGTCATATACGCCGTCGCCTTTATAATCGCGCATAAGAAGCTGCGCATACGGTCTGCCGCGTGAATCCTGGAATTGACTGGGACGTTTGGAACCGCTTGTATAAATATTCAAGAAAAGAATAGTTGCGCCGTATTTATCAACAGAATTCGTTGCGCGCAGCAATTCATTGTAAGTACGCTTATTCAGGAGATTTCCGTCAGATATAATAATAATCAAAGGCTGACCGGTTCTGTTTTCCATAAGACTGACGGCTCTTTCATACGTTGTAATAATATCCGTCTGACCGTCTCCCGTCTTTAAATTTTCAATTTCCGTAAGCATATCCTGCCGTTCTTTCGGATTTCCGGCAAAATAGAAATTACCTGAATCGACACGGTCCGAGTCACCGATCGTCAAAATGGTCATATTGGAATCTTTGAAAAAGTCATTTTCAATGATATTGGCAGTGGTTTTTTTAATGTTGGAGATAATTGTTTCTCTGTTTTCAGCGCCCGAATTTGTACTGTCGGAAACATCAAGGAAGAAATAAACATCTTGAGAACCTTCCCAATCGGAAGGAATAGAAATAACGGGAAGCAGTTTTTCAAACGAGGAATTCAAATAGCTTTTTTCGGAAGGGTAGCCGTAAGAAGTCGTACCGCCGACAACAACCAAACCGCCGCCGTCGGCAACATATGTTTTTAAGGCTTCAACTTGTTCCTCCGTTATGCTTCCGATGAACATGTTGTCGACGATAACTGTTTTTGATGCATTCAACGCCCGATTCAGATTCTCGATACTGCCGAATTCCGAGAAATTCGTCACAACAGTCACATTATAAAGCGTTCCGACAACCTGTGTCAAAGAAGCGCTCGGCTCGGATGTCACGACAAGAACATTAGGCTTCTCGATGACATAAACAGATTTGGTGAAAACATTATTGATTTTATTGGAATCAGCTGATGATGAAATTGTCGCCGTTAAACTCTGCGCGCCGAGCGAAGAGAAATTTGCCGTAAACGGGATTTCGACTTCCGTATCATTCAGTGTTCCCGTTCCTTTTGCATAGACAACGCCATTTTTAGCGATTTCATAACTGAAAGAAACAGAAGCGCCGGAACTGTTTGCCTGTTGAACTTTAAGCTTAAATTCATGATCATTGCGATAAATAACAGATTTATCACCCAAAATTTCAACGCTTAAATCATTCCTTTCAAGATAAGGAACAACGGCGGAAACTTTAGTTCCGGTTTCAACCGCAATATCAATCGCGGTTTCAAGTTCCGTGCCGTAATTACTGTTGCCGTCGGAAATAAGCAGAATTTGATTTCTGCCGTCAGCGTACTGAATGATTTTCTCTCCGAGAGCCGTATAATTTCCGACAAGCGTATCATATTTGACATTAAACCGAGCGGTAAAGAATTCATACAGTTCCTGTCCGGCGCCCGCCGAAAAGAAATGCATACTTTCGGTCGCATCCGAAATCAAAATCATATTCGGATTAGTATCTGTTTTTGTAATCGTTAAGAACGAAACCGGGTTTGCCAAAGCAACAATCAGCAAAATACAAATGATTGTACGCGTGCTGATTAAAATCTTCTGTTTTTGACCGACTGATTTCTTAAAGAAATAAAAACCGATCAACACTGCCGGAATTAAAAGAACCAGCAAAATCGGCATTTCAAAATAAAGAGGCGGAAGTGCCATCAGATATCCCCCCGTTTTCTGAGCAGATATAATTCTGCGAAAATGAATATCGCTGCCAGCACGGCAAAAATGTAGAATATATTTCTTTGAATTTCATAAAGTTCCGGAAGCGTGCCTGTGTTTGATTCGGCATCAACGCCGTCTAATCTCGGCAAAAGCGTATTGGATTCTTTGTCGTTATACATATTGACCGCGATTCTTTCCGAACCGATCGTATAAATTCCGGCTTTATCAAATAAGATTCTGTTTGTTTTCATTTTGCCTTCAGGCGTTATGATTTCAGTCTCAGCCGGCAGAACGAGAATTGTTCCTGCATTGAGATTATATTCTGAAATATCACCGATTCCCGCGAAATAATCCGTCATTCTGAGCCAGAAAACCGGAAACTCCGGGAAGCTGGCAAAATTATTCCACGCATCGTCTCCCGCATGGTCATTTAATCCGAAATAGAAAACAGATCCTTTAGAGTACGGACCGTAAGCAACAATCGGAACGCCGTCCATTGTCATAACAGGATAAGCCGTTGTTGCTAAATCCCTTGTTTCGGCATTCAAATAAGTGCTCACATAGACATTGTTTAACTCCAACCCACTCGTCAAGTCGCTGCCGATTGCATAAATTTTCGTACCGTCCAAAGAAGTAACGGTTGTATTGATTCTGGCCGGCAGCATTTTAGACAGATTGACCGTCTGGTTTGCGCCTTCCAAATATTCGCCCGCGACAAAAATAATATTGCCGCCGTTTGAAACATAAGTATGCAATGAATTAATGCCGGAAGAATCCAAAGGCTGTTTGCCCATGTTCACGACAACAAATTCATAATCAAGAGAGATGGATCCGGGAACCGTATTGGTATTTGTAACGGACAATTCCGGAATCAGCGAAAGAGCGATTTGAGATGGTAAAGCACCCGATCCGCTTGCATCGGAAATGTAAAGCGCTCTTGCGGAATGCATTTCCGGAATGGAAATATAAGCGGCATTGTCTTCAGCCAAAGCGTCTGACGCTGTAATTTTAATTTCAGTTGTTCCGCGGCTGACATTTTTGAAAACAAAAGTTTCAACGCCGTTGCCCGGAACGGTCAAAGTCATTGGTGCATAAGACATTTTAGAACCGTTTGAAAATGTTGTTGTGACATTCGCCGACACAGTCTTAACGCCGGAATTGTAATTGCGGACCATAAAATGATAATTATAAGATCCGCCGGACTTTTCCAGATAACCGTTAATAATTCCCAGATTGTCGGGGGTCGGCGTTCCGACAGGCATGTAATTAACGTTTAAGCCGTTTCCGAGAAGATTTTTCGCTTCAAGCGGATTCATACCGTCCCAAGATGTAAAATCTGAAAATACGTAAACAGATCCGCCTTTTATGGAAAGAATATTCGCGGCTGCCGCCATGGAAGAGCCGATGTCAGCCGTTACGGCTTTCGGTGTCAATCCCCGAATAACAGATTCCGCTTCAGACGCGCTGACGTTTTCGGCAACAATTACCGGAACGGATTCCGCTAAAATGATTGTGTTTACGCGGCTGAGATAGCGGGGCGCATCTCTTTTTACCTGATCGAACCGGTCGCCGACTTGCATACTGCCGGAGCCGTCAATAATAATAACCGTGCTTTCGTCGCTGTGCGTGTCGTATGCCAGAATAAACGGACCGGCCGCGGCAACTGCCAGAAGAATTAAAACAAACAGCTGTGCAAAGAAAAGCGGATCTTTGACGAGCTTTGTAATGGATGAATAAATTTTTTCACGGGATTCTTCTGTTTTGACCAAAAACATGACGGAAGGCATGCTGACTTTAAACGGCTTTGGAAGAAGCATATACAAGATAATCAGCGGGATGATTGAAAGTAACCCGATAAGTGCGAGGGGAGCAACAAAGGGAAGAGAAGAAAGTGTCAAAATTGCCAAAATTAACCGCTCCTGTCAATAATCTGTAAAAAGGATTCGAATACAGACAAATCTGTTGAAAAGGAATAGAATTTAGCGCCTGTCCGCTTGCAGATTTTATCAATAGCCGTATTGTGTTTATCTAACGCTTTGAAGTAATTTTCGCGGAAAGAATTGCTGATGTATGTTTTCATTTCATCGCCGGATTCCATATCAAAGAATCTGGAATCGCCTCTTATCGGCAGGCTTTTTTCAAACGGATCTAAAACCTGAATCAGAACAAGGTCATTTCCGGAAAGACGAAGAATGGAAGACTCGATATGCGAAATATCGTCCATGAAATCGGAAATAATAACAATAAGCGAACGCGATTTAATTAATTTCTCATATTTGTGCGTACAGAGATCTAAATCGGTCACGCCTTCCAATTGACATTCTGCTAAGCGTTCTGTCAATTCCAGCAAATATCTCATGCCGCGCTTGGGCGCATTGATGTCAATATCATCACTGAATGTGGAAACGGCAAACTTGTCGTTCTTGCGGGAAACGGTATAAGCAATACCGAGTGCCATCATTGCTGCAAATTCATATTTTTTAACGGCCTTTTCCGGAAAATCCATACTTTTGCTGGCATCGACGAGAATGTGAGCTGTCAGCGTTTTTTCTTCTTCGAATTGCCGAACGTAAAGCTTTTCGGTTCTGGAATAAGCTTTCCAGTCAATATCTTTCATTTCGTCGCCGGGATAATATTCGCGATACCCGACCGTATCAATGCCCTTACCGATACGGGTTGACGGACGGTTTCCGGCGTAAACGGTTGACACGCGTTTTCGGACAGCCATGTTGTAGCGGTCCAGCTGTCTCAGAAAATCGAGATCAATGTTGTGTTTTGTTTCAGCCATGGTTTTTCATCGAGTTATAATAATTCAAGTCTTCACGCTTGCTTTTGAAAAAGCAAAGAAAACGAATTATTCGCTTTCTTAAACGACTTACTCACTCTCTTGTTTGTTCTTTCCGAATTTCGGGAGCTTAGACATTAAGCCGGAATTTTCCGAAGAAACCGGTTTGGCTTCCGCGAGACCGACCTGAATCAGCAAATCTTCAATAGCATCATCGGGGGAAACGCCGGAACGTTCGGCTTCAAAGCTGAGAATGATTCTGTGCCTTAAAACCGGATAAGACATAGCAACAATGTCTTCGGATGAAACGTAATTGCGGCCGTTGATCAAAGCGCGGGCTTTTGCCGCTAAAATCAAAGCAATGGAAGCACGCGGGGATGCGCCGTATTCAATCGCGCCGCCGTTGCGTGATGTCATGACAATGTGAATTGCTTTTTGTTTCAAATCATCGGAAATCGGAACGTCTCGTGTGAGTCTTTGAAGACTCTGAAGCGTTTCTTTTGTGATGCCGCGTGTTGTTTCCGGAACGGTTTGCGCTGTGTAGCGGTTGACGATTTCAAGCTCGTCTTCATAATCGGGGTATGGAACCAATATTTTTAAGAGGAAACGGTCCAACTGAGCTTCCGGAAGCGGATAAGTTCCTTCCTGCTCAATCGGGTTCTGTGTTGCCAAAACGAAGAACGGTTTGTCAAGCGGATAAGTGTGACCGGCAACTGTCACCTGCTTTTCTTGCATGGCTTCTAAAAGCGCGGACTGCGTTTTCGGAGAAGCGCGGTTGATTTCATCGGCTAAAACGATGTTGGCAAAAACCGGACCGTGTTCAAAACGGAAAGCTTTGCTGCCGCCGCGTTCTTCAACAATGGTTGTTCCGGTAATGTCGGCCGGCATTAAATCCGGCGTACACTGGATACGGTTAAAAGAGAGATCAACCACTTTTGAAATGGTAGAAATTGTCAAGGTTTTGCCGAGACCGGGATTGCTTTCCAAGAGAGCGTGACCGTTGCACAAAAGGGCAATCATGACCTGCTCGACTGTTTCGTTCTGACCGACAATCACTTTTCCGATTTCATCAAACAGGGTTGTGAAAATTTTTCTTGCATTTTCATATGTTTTGGAAAGCATCGGGTCGCCGAAATTTTCGGCGGCAGTTTCACGAGTTGAATAAGAAGGAGCCGTAAAATGCTCGGCGGCATTATCTTCAGAATTATTTTCATAATTACTTTCGTAATTCGTTTCATAACTGTCTTCATATCTGTTTTCGTCTTGCAGTTCCGGTTCCATATTTTTTCCTCTGATGAAATTTAATTTTGTATTTAATTTTGTATTTAATTTTTATTTATTGAAATGATTAAATAATGAATCTAATGAAACGAATTTTATGAAATCAGCTTTGTTCGGCTAATTTTTTAAAGTATTCTTTAATGATATCCTCATATCCTTCCGGAAGAATCTCATAATAGTGATGCGAACTCAGACTTTCGGGCGGATAATAGTCGGACGGCGTAAAAACATTTTCAGTACTGTTTTCCAGCATGTCTCCCGGACCGACGCCTGTACCGGGCGGCAACGTGACATCTATATCCACGCCATTCTCTGTCGAAATCGGCGGCACATCCGTCGGCGTGCTGGATGAGAGATTGCCTTCTTCATCCGGGGTCAGAGGCGGTCGATTAATTGTTCCGTCCGGAAATTTGCCGAGTAAATCGTCGGGCGTGAGCGGAGATGTAATTCCTGTAAACAAAATGGCTGCTAAAAATAAAACCGAAACCAAAATCGTTACGGAGCTGTAAGTTAATCTTCGAAGGTCGGCTAACCCTGAAAATGTAACAGAATCGACGTCTTTTGAAACGGATTGTTTTAAATCAGCGGCAATAATGGTGTTGGCTTCCCTATTATCGTAAGCCGTATTCAAGCGGTCTTTGAGAAGGGGATAAAACCGTTCAACCGTGTCTGTTGCCTTTTCACGCTTCGGCGCTGTTTTATGAAGTTTTGTATAAACGCGCCGTTTGTTTTTAGAGACGAGTTCTACAAATATAAGCGACATGAGACAAATGATAAAAAATAGAAAAATGATTTCATATCGAATATCAAAATACGGGAGATCCGGAGATAAACCGACATAAGGCTCCGTGAAAGGAATGTATTTAAAAATAGATTCTAAACTGAAAAAAACAGAAAGCGACAGGAAAACCAAAGCGACTGCAAAAAATTCCAGTAAATCATACACAGTACGGTTTCGGCGTATAATAGAATTTATTTTTCGAATAAAAAGGTCCAGATCCAAATTTATCACCGTTGTTTCGTTTTTTAGGATAAATGTTAAAATGTTATTTCAGTAAATCATATTTAAATGTATATGATTGAAATAAAAATGTATTGAAAGATAAATGAGTTTTATTTACTTAAAAATTTTTGCATAACTTAAAAGTTATTATAACCGAAAACTTAATTTTCGAAACGGGAAAAGTCGGAAATTATATAACAAAGAGAGAAGTTTTAGCGCTGTCTTTTGAATCAATAATGTTGGGATAAAATATGGCATTTCGAGAAATTGTTGTTCTTCGATTGGGGCATCGGCCGGAGAGAGATAAGCGCATTACAACGCACGTCGGTCTCACGGCGCGCGCACTCGGTGCCGGCGGCATGCTTTTGGCATCGGACGATAAGAAGATAACCGAAAACATTGAAGAAATGACATCCCGATGGGGCGGCGATTTCTTTGTCAAAAACAATGTCGGCGCATTTGAAGAAATTAAAAAATGGAAAAATGCCGGCGGAAAAGTCTGCCATCTTTCTATGTACGGGATTAATCTTCCCGACGCTGTTCCCGAATTAAAAGAGGAAAAGAAACTGATGATAATTGTCGGCGCCGAAAAGGTTCCCGGCGAAATTTACGAATTGGCGGACTGGAATGTCGCCGTCGGCAACCAACCGCATTCGGAAGTGGCCGCACTTGCGATTACGATGGACCGGATTTCAGAAACAGACCCGCTGACCGTTCCTTTTGAAAATGCGGAGCTGACGGTTGTTCCGATGAAAAAAGGAAAAAAAGTGATTCATGACAATGAATTGAAAACAAAAGAATGAATAATTCTTTTTTGTTATTTTAAAAAACAAGCGAATTTATAAATACGAATGAATCTATTTTTCAAATGAACGCGGGAGCGGCAGGGCGGCTGCGGGAATTAAATTTCCTGAGGAAAGTCTCCCCCCCCACTTTCAGATTTGCGGATATTTGTGAAGAATATTTGGCGAGAGTCAAGGCTATGGCACAGAAACGATACCGGGCCGTGTCAGCGATGATGTGAAGAACTGAGACGCACGGCGCACGGATGCAACGGTAAATCCCCGCAGGTGCAAGTTGATTCGGGAACAGACGTTTGATTTGAAAGCGTCCCCGAGAGAAAAGACGCAAAGCCGAATGCCGCCGTACATTTCAATTCAATTGATGAATCAAAGATAAGAATGTTCTTTGAGAAGTACAGGAAACAGAAGGGAGCTTATTCGCCGGACCCGCGTTTGTATTTTTAAAAAAAATTATAAATTTAAAAAAGACTCATAAAATCGGCCAAAGGATTAGGCCGAATGGCTGCATCCGTTGACGACAACTTCAAGATGCCGGCTCAAATCGGGCAATTCCAGCCGAGCGATATCCCAAAGCGTTTCCGGATTTAAGCCGAAAGTCGGATGAACGATTTGATCTTTGAGAGATCCGAGAAATTCCCAATCCACTTTCATGTAATTATTCGTGTATTCCTCAGGAAGCGACAGGACCGTATTTTGAATCTGTGTAAACAGGCTTGTTAAATGCCGGTGAAGCGATTCGTTTTTGATAAAATCCATGTAAGTCGATGCGGGCGTCAATCGCTCAATAATCGCCAAATAAGAAATGACTTGACGGACAATGAGGTCGTATTTTTCTTTGTCTTCCAAACTTCCGAGATAAGAACAGCACGGACAGTCATCGTCCGAACTGCCGAGAATTCCGTCGTCGTAATGAGAAACATTATTGCGAAGTTCCATAAAAACACCGATTATGCCATAGGTAAAATGTTTGATGAAGATGCCGGTGGTTCCGAGTCAAATTCGATTAACTGCCGCTCAAATTTTTCCATATCAATTTTTGTGTTGAAGCAGCCGTTTGACATAAGCGGAACGCCGTAAGTGACAAGTTTCCTTTTCTTTAATTCGCGCATCCCTTTGTTAATTTCATAATAGCAGCCGATTGCCAGAACACCGTCTGTTTCTTTGGCTTCCGGATGCTTCAGAATGTGCTTAACAAAAGAAGAGCCTGTAATGATATAAAGTTTATAGCCGTGCGCTTCTGAAATTTTTTTGATTTCCGCAAAATCGCATTTACCGCAGGAAGTGCATTGAATTCCGGTACGCGTTGTGCGCGCTCTGCATTCGGGGTGCCTCATGCAATGCGGTGCGATAACAATCCGATGATGAGATTTTCGAAACTTCTTTCGTTGAGCATTATTTTTCAAAACCGACATTTTTTCATGAAGTTTGTCGGGACTTTTGTAAACAAAAAGATAGACCATCAAAAGCGGCTTATAGAAAAAATCCATTGTCTGCGCGGCCCAATAAGCAAAGAAAGAGCTTCGCTGAAGCCGTGTCAGGCTGATGTAGAATGCCACAAAAACAAAAAACAGCGAAAGAAGAGCGGCAAGAATCAAGAGTTTACCGATTTGATCATACATGTTCTTTCACATCCGAATCCGATACTTCTTTTTCAATGAGAGGAGAAATAAGATCCATTTTTTGAACGATTTCTGAAACATTAACTCTTGTTTCAAAACAGCCGTCATTTGTCAGATAAACGCCCTGAGACGGAATAATCGATGTTTTCTGCA